>MDTA01061098.1_pt1 | contig 45124 bp, 45 predicted proteins | sample 811151 | NCBI WGS metagenome assembly MDTA01 (sample SAMN05326648, study PRJNA326480) | marine metagenome | isolation source: seawater | place: Indian Ocean: South | collected 2010
ACAACCTAAAGCAGAAGCTAAAAAGGAAGAACCTAAAAAGGAACAACCTAAAGCAGAAGCTAAAAAGGAAGAACCTAAAAAAAATTAGAACAACAGGAGTTTTGAGTGCTGAAAGTTAATATATTAACTCTTTATCCAGAATTATTTCCAGGCCCATTAGGAATAGGCCTTTACAAAAAAGCTATGGAAAAAAAAATTTGGAAATTAAATGTTGTTAATATTCGAGATTATGCTGGTGATAAACATAAAACTGTTGATGACAATCCTTTTGGTGGTGGAAACGGAATGTTGATGCGAGCTGACGTTATCGCATTAGCTTTAGATAAAAACATAGACTCTAAAACAAGCAATAAAAATATATACCTTTCTCCAAAAGGAAAGACATTTGATCAAAATTATGCAAAAAAATTATGTAAAGAAAAAAATTTAAATATAATTTGTGGTCATTTCGAAGGAGTTGACCAAAGGCTTCTTGAAAGTCGAGACATAGAAGAAATTAGTGTGGGAGATTATATTTTATCTGGTGGAGAAACTGCATCTTTCGTTTTTTTAGATGCGATTATAAGATTATTACCAGGTGTTCTAGGTAATAAGCTTTCCATCGAAGATGAAAGTTTTGAAAAAGGCTTGCTCGAATATCCTCAATTCACCAAACCACAAAAATGGGAGAAAAAAAGCGTACCAGACGTACTATTATCAGGGGATCATGCCAAAATTAAACACTGGCGTTTAAGTCAATCTGAGGCTATAACACGTCGCCAGAGACCTGATCTTTGGGAAAAATATAAAAATAAAAAAAAATGAAAAATATAGAAGACATAAATAATGAAGCAGTAAAAAAAATTATCTCTAATAAGAAAATTACTGATTTTTCTGTGGGTGACACTATTAAAGTTGGGGTTAAAATTGTGGAAGGAAAAAGAGAAAGAATTCAATTTTTCGAGGGAGTTTGTGTAGCAAAAAAAAATCGTAATATAAATTCATCTTTCACAGTAAGAAAAATATCTTTTGGAGAAGGAGTTGAAAGAACTTTTGCTTTATATAGCCCAATTGTAGACTCGATAAAGATTATTAGATCAGGAAAAGTCAGGAAAGCAAAACTTTATTATTTGCGGGATAGAAAAGGTAAATCAGCTAGAATTGCTGAAAAAATAAAAAGAAAAATTGGAATAGATATTGCAGCACAACCTCAAACAACACAGGATGAAGCTTTGCAAAATAACAGTGAGAAAAGTACTACTGAAAATGAATCTGCTCTTCCAAAAACAGAAGCAGAGAATAAAGAAAAAAAATAAAATATTCTCAAATGCCTAAAACTCTATATGACAAAATATGGGATGATCACCTTGTTCACCAACAAGAAGATGGAACTTCTTTGCTTTACGTAGATAGACATTTAATTCATGAAGTTACAAGCCCCCAGGCTTTTGAGGGACTAAGAATTCAAAAAAGATCTGTTAGAAGACCAGAACTAACTTTGGCCGTTCCAGATCATAATGTTCCTACTTCTGATAGATCAAAAGGTATTTTAGAAAAAGAGTCCAAATTACAAGTAGATACATTGAGAAATAATTGTAAAGAGTTTGGAATCCAATTATTTGATGTAAATGATAAAAGACAGGGGATTGTTCATATTATTGGTCCAGAACAAGGATTCACTCAACCAGGAACAGTTATAGTCTGTGGTGATAGTCATACTGCTACACACGGTGCTTTTGGATCACTAGCTTTTGGAATTGGAACTTCAGAAGTTGAACATGTTTTAGCTACGCAAACATTAATTCAAAAAAAATCTAAAAATCTAAGAATTAATGTAAGTGGAAAATTACCTGCAGGAGTCACTTCTAAAGATGTGATACTTAAAATTATAGGTACCATTGGAACTGCAGGAGGCACTGGATATGTAATAGAATTTGCAGGTGACGTTGTTAAAGGTTTAAGCATTGAACAAAGAATGACGATCTGCAACATGACCATAGAAGCCGGTGCAAGAGCAGGGTTAATAGCTCCCGATGAGAAAACATTTGAATATTTTAAAGGTAGACCAATGTCTCCAAAAGGAAAAGATTGGGAAAAAGCCCTATCTTATTGGAAGACTTTATATTCAGATAACAACTGTAAATTTGATAAAGAAATTAATATTAAAGGCGAAGATATTGAGCCTTTAGTAACTTGGGGAACTTCTCCTCAAGATGTTTCTCCGATTACTGGTTCAGTACCAGATCCAGAAAAAGAAAAGAATGAGGATAGAAAAATGGCTATGAAAAGATCACTTGACTATATGGGTCTTAAGGCCAATACAAAAATGTCAGACATTAAAATTGACAAGATTTTCATAGGTAGCTGCACTAACGGAAGAATAGAAGACTTAAGGGTCGCTGCAGGTCTTTTGAAGGGAAAAAAAATTGCAAATAATATAAGTGCGATGGTTGTCACTGGGTCAGGTCTGGTTAAACAGCAAGCAGAAAAAGAAGGATTAGATAAAATATTCAAAGAAGCAGGATTTGAATGGAGAGAACCCGGATGTTCGATGTGTCTTGGAATGAATCCTGACCAGCTTAAACCAAAAGAAAGATGCGCATCTACTTCTAATAGGAACTTTGAAGGAAGACAAGGTAGAGGAGGCAGAACTCACCTAGTAAGTCCAGGGATGGCTATCGCGGCCGCAATTAATGGTCGTTTATCTGATGTGAGAGATATAAAGTAATGGAAAAATTTACAAACTTAAAATCTATACCATCGTATTTGTCATTACAAAATATTGATACAGATATGATAATTCCAAAACAGTTTTTGAAAACTATTAAAAGAACAGGTTTGGGAAAAAATTTATTTTACGAAATGCGTTATGATGAAAAAGGACATATAATTAATGATTTTATTTTAAACAAAGAACCTTACAACAAGTGTAGAATTTTAATAGCAGGAAAAAATTTTGGATGCGGTTCTTCCAGAGAGCATGCACCTTGGGCCTTATTAGATTTTGGAATTAAATGCGTAATAAGTTCGAGTTTCGCAGATATATTTTATAATAATTGTTTTAACAATGGAATATTACCTATTGCCATAGATGATAGCATTGTTCAAGAATTAGCTGAGTATAGCAAAAGAAAAGAAGAGATAGAAATAGATTTAGATAAACAAAAAATTATATATGGAAATAAGTCAAGAAGTTTTGATCTTGATAGTGCAAAAAAAAAGAAACTTATTGAGGGGCTTGATGACATAGGAATATCATTAGAGAAAACCTCGAGTATAGATAAATACGAAAATAAAATAAAAAAATTAAAACCTTGGATAATTCGAAATGGCTAAAAAAAAAGGAAGAAAATTATTATTGCTTCCAGGAGATGGAATTGGTCCTGAAGTAGTTAATGAGGTAAAAAAAATAATACAATGGTTTAATAAAAATAAATCTTTAGATTTTAGTTTTGACGAAGAACTAGTTGGAGGTGCATCAATTGATGTTAATAAAATTCCAATAACAGATGAAGTCTTTTATAAATCGGTAGAGGCAGATGCAATAATTTTAGGCGCATGTGGTGGACCAAAGTGGGATAATTTGGAATTCTCTAAAAGACCAGAAAGAGCTCTTTTAAAATTGAGAAAAGAATTAAAGTTATTTGCTAATCTTAGACCAGCGATTTGTTTCAAACAGTTAGTACACTCATCGACATTAAAACCTGAAATAGTTTCAGGTTTAGATATTATGATTGTTAGAGAATTGACAGGAGGCATATATTTTGGTGAACCAAGAGGTATAGAGCCAATAGAAAATAACCAAAGGAAAGGTGTCAATACTCATACTTACACTACTAACGAAATACAGAGAATTGCAAGAGTGGCTTTTGATTTAGCAAAGAAAAGAAAAAATAAGGTAACCTCTTGCGAAAAATCAAACGTTATGGAAGCAGGAGTTTTATGGAGAGAGGAAGTTCAAGCTCTTAAAGAGAAAGAGTACGGAACAATAGAGCTAAATCATATGTTAGCAGATAACTGTGCTATGCAGCTTTTAAGAAATCCTAAACAATTTGATATAATACTTGCTGACAATTTATTTGGAGATATGTTGTCAGATGAAGCAGCGATGTTGACTGGTTCTTTAGGCTTACTGCCTTCGGCCTCTCTTGGATCAAAAGATAAAAATGGGAAAATCAGATCTTTATATGAACCAGTTCATGGATCAGCACCCGATATAGCTGGAAAAAATATTGCTAATCCAATAGCGACGATTTTAAGTTTGTCTATGGCTTTGAAATATTCTCTGGATCTAGACAAGGAGTCTAATTTGTTAGATGAAGCTGTCCAAAAGGTATTAGATGATGGGCTAAGAACTAAAGATATAATGTCTAATGGGAAAAAAGAAGTCACCACAACTGAGATGGGTGATGCAATTATCTCAAAATTGAAATAAAATAATAAAAGATATGAATCTCGCAATAATCGGCGCTACAGGCAACGTCGGCAGAAAAATAATAGAAGTCTTGGAAAAATCAACATTAAAAGTTGATAATCTTTTTTTAGTTGCTTCTGAAAAAAGTTCTGGGAAAACTTTATTGTTCAAAAAAAAAAAAATTATTGTTGAACAGTTAGAAAAATATAATTTTTCTAAAGCTGATATAACCATTTTTGCTGCTGGAGGAAAAATCGCTGAAAAATGGGTTCCTGAAGCTTCAAAAAAAACTATTGTAATTGATAATTCTAGTTTTTTTAGAATGCAAAAAGATGTTCCTTTAGTAGTTCCAGAAGTAAATTCAGAAACTCTAAATAATCATAAGAATATAATTGCGAATCCTAATTGTTCTACAATACAAATGGTTTTGGCTTTAAAGCCTTTACATGATGAGTATAGTATTAAAAGGGTTATTGTCTCTACTTATCAAGCTGTTTCTGGAGCAGGAAAAGCTTCAGTTGATGAATTATTTGAACAAACAAAACAATATTTAGAAGAAAAAAAAATAAATTCAAAAAATTTTTCTAAGCAAATAGCTTTTAATTTAATACCTCACATAGATGTATTTGGAGAAAATGGATACACAAAGGAAGAATTAAAAATGATTAAAGAAACAAAAAAAATTCTTGATGAAGATATAGAATTAACTGCAACTTGTGTAAGGGTACCTGTTAAAACTGGTCACTCAGAGTCAATAAATATAGAATTTAATAACCTTTATGATTTAGCAAATGTAAAAAGAATTTTAAATAATGCTCCAGGTTGTAAAGTTTTAGATGAACATAAAAATGGAGGATACGTTACTCCAGTTGAAGTCGAAGGAAAGTATACCACTTTTATTTCTAGAATTAGAAAGGATAATTCTAATAACAAAGCTTTAAATTTGTGGGTAGTCTCAGACAATTTGTTAAAAGGTGCAGCTTTGAACTCAATTCAAATTTTAGAGTGTTTGATTAAAAAAAAATAAAGTAATAAGGTTAGAAATTGACTATGCAATATAAAAACAATCCATTGAGCCCGCATTTACAAATTTATAGGTGGCAAATTTCATCTCTTTTGTCAATTTCTCATAGAATAGTTGGAGTTATAAATACTTTTGCGATTACTTTTATTTGTATGTGGGTATTGTCTTTACATCTAGGCGAGAATAATTATGAACTAACATATAAATTTTTAAATTCATTTTTTGGAAAATTCTTAATAGTTTTTTTATGCTGGACTTTTAGTTTTCATATTTTGAATGAGATACGACACTTATTTTGGGATATTGGGTACGGGTTTGATTTAAAGATTGCTAAAATTACAGGCATACTAACTTTAATTGGATCTTTCGTACTAACAATTTTATTTTATTTTATAGGAAGAAATATTTTATAATATGCATACTTCTACAAAAAAATGGTTATTTACTAAATACACTTCATTAATACTCCTTCCATTAATGATTTGGTTTATAGTAAATTTGACTTCTATTTATGACGAGAATTATACAAAGGTTATCAGTTTTTTTGGTAATCAGCCTTCAAAAATCCTATTTTCTATATTTATCTTTACTGCCTTCTTTTTTTCAGCTTTAACTATAAGTGAGATTTTTGAAGATTACATACATAATGAAAAAATCAAAAATGTCGCAAATAAACTGCTCAATATTTTTGCTATAATTATCCCTTTATTAACAATTATTGGAATATTTAATTTAACGATATGAGCGCTTATAAAATTATAGATCATGAATATGATGTTGTCGTACTTGGAGCTGGTGGTTCAGGGTTAAGAGCTGCTGTAGGTTTATCAGAGTCCGGCTTAAAGACTGCTTGTATATCAAAAGTTTTTCCTACAAGAAGTCACACATCGGCAGCTCAAGGAGGTATCTCCGCAGCACTTGGAAATATGGGTGAAGATGATTGGAGATGGCACATGTATGATACAGTTAAAGGATCAGATTGGTTGGGAGATCAAGACGCTATAGAATATCTTTGTAAAGAAGCACCTAGAGCAGTGGTAGAATTAGAAAGATATGGAGTGCCGTTCAGTAGGACTGAGGACGGTAAAATTTATCAAAGACCTTTTGGAGGGATGACTAAGAATTATGGTAATGGCACTGCTCAAAGAACATGTGCAGCGGCTGATAGAACTGGTCACGCAATTTTACATACTTTGTACGGGCAGGCCTTAAAACAAAATACAGAATTTTTTATTGAATATTTCGCTTTAGATTTAATAATGAAAAAAGGCGAATGCAAAGGAGTTATAGCTTGGAATTTAACCGATGGTACTATTCATAGATTTAGATCTCATATTACAATTATTGCAACCGGAGGCTACGGAAAAGTGTATCAAACAGCGACCTCTGCTCATACTTGTACTGGAGATGGGAACGGAATGATTTTAAGAGCCGGCTTACCACTTCAAGATATGGAATTTGTACAATTTCATCCAACAGGAATTTATGGAGTAGGATGTTTAATTACAGAGGGAGTAAGAGGCGAAGGTGGTTTCCTCGTTAATGGAGAAGGGGAGAGATTTATGGAAAGATATGCTCCCAATGCAAAAGACTTAGCTTCGAGAGATATTGTAAGTAGATCAATGGAAATAGAAATAAACGAAGGGCGAGGAGCAGGAAAAAACAAGGATCATATTAAACTTCATCTAGATCATTTAGATTCAAATGTAATAGATGAAAGACTTCCAGGTATTGCAGAAGCTGCCAAAACTTTTGCTAATGTAGACGTAAGTAAAGAACCAATACCTGTTGCTCCAACTGTGCATTATAATATGGGAGGAATTCCAACTAACTATAAAGCAGAAGTTTTAACTCTCAATGGATCTGAAAAAACTGTTCCTGGACTTATGGCGATAGGTGAAGCTGCATGTGTATCTGTTCATGGAGCAAATAGATTAGGCTCGAACTCTCTTATTGACCTAGTAGTTTTTGGAAGATCTGCTGCCAAAAGAGCAGCAGAGTTAGTAAAACCTGGAATGCCTCATGAAGAAATTTCAGGAACTGAGACAGATAAATGTTTATCAAGATTTGATAAATTAAGAAACTCAAATGGAAAAACAAAAACATCTGAATTGAGACTCTCTATGCAGAAAACTATGCAAACAAGATGTGCTGTTTTTAGAACAGAAAAAACTTTAAAAGAAGGAATTGAGGTAATAAGAAAACCATTTGATGGAATTGAAGATATATCTGTGAAAGATAAATCGTTATTATTCAATACAGATTTAGTTGAAACTCTTGAATTTGATAACCTTATTAGGCAAGCTCTTACAACCATGGACTCTGCGTATCATAGAAAAGAAAGTAGAGGGGCACACGCAAGGGAAGATTTTACAAAAAGAGATGACAAAAACTTCATGAAACATACTATGGCTTGGCAAGAAGGGAAAAAAGTTAACATTAAGTACAGAGATGTTCATTCCAAAACTTTAACAAATGATGTACAATATTTTCCACCAAAAGAAAGAATATATTAAATGGTTCAATTTAGTTTGCCTGCAAACTCAAAAATATTAAAGGGAAATTATTACAAAGACAAAACTAACTCCTCAAACATTAAAAAAGTTAATGTTTATAGATGGGATCCTTCGTTAAACAAAAATCCCAGAGTAGATACATTTGAGGTTGATATGGACAATTGTGGGCCAAAAGTTTTAGACGTCCTTTTTAAAATAAAAAATGAAATTGATCCTTCACTGACATTTCGAAGGTCTTGTGCCCATGGCGTTTGTGGTTCTTGCGCAATGAATGTCGACGGAGTAAATACATTATCTTGTATAAAATCTCATACAGATATAAAGGGTGATTTAAATATTTATCCTCTGCCTCATCTAAAAGTAATAAAAGATTTGATAGGAGATTTGAGCGGACTTTATAAACAATATGAGTCAATACAACCTTGGTTAAAAACTGAACAAACTGGAAAAGAAAAAATTGAAATTTTACAATCTCAAAAAGATAGATCCAAACTTGATGGTTATTATGAATGTATTTTGTGTGCGTGTTGTTCTACCTCTTGCCCAAGCTATTGGTGGAATGGTGATAAATATCTTGGTCCAGCTGTTTTGCTACAAGCCTACAGATGGATAAGTGATAGTAGAGATGGAGAAAGAAAAGAAAGATTAAAAAAAGTCGCTGATGAGCTTAAACTTTATAGATGTCATACTATTATGAATTGCACTAGTTCTTGCCCAAAAGGATTGAATCCAGCAAAAGCAATTGGCTCAATCAAAAAAATGCTAGCGACAAGTTAGAAGCAAATTATTTCAGATATTAGCTGAGAACTGGCAAAGTAAATTCTGGCCCGGCATTATCTTCGGTCCAAGTGATTGTTGCAGTTTTAAGTTTAGTATAAAATCTCACACCATCAGGACCATGTATAGAATGGTCTCCAAATAAAGAACGTTTCCAACCACCAAAACTATGGTAAGCAACTGGTACTGGTATAGGAACGTTTACTCCAATCATTCCAATTTTGGCATTTTCCGTAAAGTGCTTAGCTATATTTCCACTTTTTGTAAATACAGCTGCTCCGTTACCTAATTCGTGATCATTGACAAGCTTTAAGGCATCCTCATACTTATCTGTAGTCATCATACTTAATACAGGACCAAATATTTCTTCTTTATAAATTTTCATATTTGGTTTGACGTCATCAAAGATTGTAGGGCCTACAAAATATCCTTTTTCATATCCCTGTTTTTTAAAATTTCTTCCATCAGCAAGTAATTTTGCACCTTCTTTTTCTCCTATATCAATATATCCTAATACTTTTTTATAATGAGCTTCACTGCTGAGTGGACCAAAGTCAGTTTTTTCATCTGTATAAGGTCCCACATTTAATTTAGAAGTTTTTTCTAATAATTTGCTTTTAATTTTTTCATTTGTTTCTTTTCCAACACAAACAGCGACTGAAATAGCCATACATCTTTCTCCAGCTGAACCAAAAGCAGAACCAATAATTGCATCAGTTGTTTTTTCTACATCAGCATCAGGCATAATGACCATATGATTTTTTGCTCCTCCAAGAGCTTGAATTCTTTTATTATTTTTTGTTCCAGTGTGATAAATATACTCGGCAACTGGGGTAGAACCTACAAAGCTAACGGCTTGGACTTCTCTATTTTCTAATAAGGCGTCCACTGCCTCTTTGTCTCCATTAACTAAATTTAAAACTCCTGCAGGAAAACCTGCTTCGATTGCAAGTTCTGCAAGTTTTAAAGGACAGCTAGGATCTTTTTCTGATGGTTTAAGAATAAACGTATTTCCACATGCAATTGCTACCGGAAACATCCACATCGGAACCATAGCAGGGAAATTAAATGGGGTGATACCAGCACAAACACCAAGAGGTTGGCGCAAGGTATGAGAGTCTACGTTTGTTCCTACATTAGCTGAATGTTCACCTTTTAAAGAAGACGTTATTCCAATAACGTATTCAACGACTTCTATTCCTCTTTGTATAGAACCTTTAGCATCTGGAATAGTTTTTCCATGTTGGCTTGATACCATTTCAGCCAACGTATCCATATTTTTAATTAATAAATCTTTGTATTTTGAAAAAATTCTTGCTCTACTTATAGGAGTAGTTTTGGACCATTTTAAAAAAGCTTTTGAAGCGCTTTCTGCAGCTAGATTTACAGTTTCCTTGCTGGCTAATTCAACTTCAGCGATTTTTTCACCTGTAGCTGGATTAAATACGGGACCTTTTCTAGAGCTAGAATCGCTAAAAATTTTCCCATTGATAAAATGACTAATTTTTTTCATGAATTTACTTAGTAATTTGTTTTAGGTTATACCAAGATTTTTTTTAATGCAATCGTTTATTCCTTTGTTGACTCCTTTATTTACATGCGCTTAAATTAAGAAATTTATTAAATGGACTGGGGGGCCCGTTTGATTAAAAGAGATAATGTTCGTATTTGCGTGCCAAGATTCTTGCAAATTGGCAAGGGTAGTTTGAAAGAATTACCAGATATTATAAAAACAATTGGTTCAATTTCATCATTATTAATCGTAACAGACAAACAAATGGTAGCATTTGGATATGTCAAAAAACTTCAAGAAATTTTAAGTAGCGCAGGTTTTAAATCTGAAGTTTTTGACGATACTGTTCCAGATCCCACAGATACAGTAGTACTTAACGGAGTTAAATTTTTACAAAAATTTAAAAGCGATGCAGTAATTGGATTTGGTGGAGGAAGTCCGATAGATACAGCAAAGGCAATTTCTGCAATGGCAAAGTATAGTAAGAATATTCAAGACTACAAACCCCCATCTTTATTTAATAAAAAAAGTTTTCCTATCATTGCAATCCCTACTACTGCGGGCACTGGTTCAGAAGTAACACATCATTCAGTAGTTATAGACTCGAAAAATAACGAAAAAATATCTTGTAGAGGTGAAGGATTTGTTCCTATTGCAGCAATAGTTGATTACGATTTAACAATGTCAAAACCTAGAAGACTAACTATAGATAGTGCTATTGACACTTTGACGCATGGGATAGAGGCTTATGTAAGTAAAAAGGCAACTCTGTTTTCTGATCGTATGGCTTTAGATACTATTAGATTAGTATGTGAAAACATTTATGCTGTAGATAAAAATCCAAAAGATATTAAAGCTAGAGAAGCTCTAATGTTAGCAGCTACGTTAGGTGGACTTGCTTTCACCAACGCATCTATTTGTTTAGTACACGGTATGAGTAGACCATTGGGTAGTAATTTTAAAGTTCCTCATGGGCTTAGTAATGCTATGCTTTTACCTACAATAACAGAGTTTTCAGTCGATCATGCAAAAGCCAGATATGCGGACTGTAGTAGAGCAGGAAAATTTGCTTTACCCGAAGACAACGATGATGTTGCTTGTGAAAAATTAATAAAAGGCTTGTATAAAATGAATAAAGATTTTGACGTTCCATCTATGAAAGCGTTCGGGATAAATCAAAAGAATTTTGAGGGAGAACTTAAAAATATGGCAACTGATGCTGAAGTATCAGGAGCGCCTGGCCTCAATCCAAGAGTGCCTTCTGTAAATGAGATGATCTCTCTTTACGGACAAGCATGGAGAGCATTTTAAATGAGTTGGAAATGTTTCTCAAATACTAATCAACTCTCTAACAGAAAGGAAAGTATGAAGAACAATAAATCAAAATCGCTAATAAATTCATTTATTAGTGTTTTTGCTGTATTCGCTTTAATGATTACTTTTTCATTTCAGCAAGTTAATGCAGCGGAAAAGATAAGATGGAAAGTGCAGTCTACTTTCAATACTGGTTGGCCAGCTCTAGGTGATCCTGTAGCTCGTTTATCAGACACTTTAGACAAAGCTACTGATGGAAGAATAAAGCTAAAGGTTTATGAGCCTGGAAAAATTCTTCCACCGTTGGAAATTTCACCTTCTATAAGTAAAGGTGACTTACCAGCAGCTTATAACTACATGGCGTATGACCAAGGTAGAATTCCAGCAGCCGTTTTATTTGCAGCGGTACCGTTTGGGATGGAACCATGGGAATATGCTGCATGGTGGTTTGAAGGAGAAGGTGCAAAATTAGCAAATGAAATATACAATAAAGAAAATATTAAAGTTTTGCTATGTAGTACTATTGGACCTGAAACTGCAGGTTGGTATAGAAATCCAATAAAAAGCTTAGGTGATCTTAAAGGTTTAAAAATTCGTTTTTCTGGTTTAGGAGGAATGGTATTAAACGAAATAGGAGCATCTGCAACTTTAATGGCTGGTGGTGAAATATTCGCTGCTCTAGAAAAGGGAACTCTAGATGCAACAGAATATTCAATGCCTGCAATTGATGAAGTACTAGGTTTTCACAAAATAACAAAGTTCAACCTTTTTCCAGGTTGGCACCAAGTATCTACATCTACTCACTTCATGGTCAATTTAGACTTATGGAAGAAGATGGGAAAAGCAGACCAAGCATTATTTGAAATGGCTTGTACAGCAGCAGCTATGAGAGCAATAACTACTGGAGAATTTTTACAAGGAAAACAAATTGCTAGTTTTCCCTCTAAAGGTGTAACAGCAGCTAGATTGCCTGATAGCGTTTTAAGAGAATTACAAAAAGTTAGTGCCAAAGTAATGGCTGAGCAATCAGCTAAAGATGCTGACTTTAAAAGAGTTTGGAATTCTCAACAAGCATTCATGAAAGAATACGATGTTTGGCAAAAATGGGGATATTTACCTAGAAACTTTTAGTATAAAACTCTAAAAGTTTAATGTAAGTTAGAGAGCAGTCGGGAAACCGACTGCTTTCGTCTTTAAGGAAAATATTATGACAGTTAATTTAACAGAAACTAGCGCATTAGATAAAAAACTTAAACTAGAGCATACTCCTGTTACAAGAAAAATTGACAATTTCGTAACTAGCGTTGGCGAAATATTTAATTGGTTTTGGATAATTTTAGTTGCAGTAATTCTAATAAATGTAATTTTAAGATACGTTTTTAAAAACGGAATGATAGAATTAGAGGAATTACAATGGCATTTATATGCAATAGGTTGGCTAGTAGGATTGTCATCAACTTATGTTGTAGATGGTCATGTAAGAGTAGATGTTTTAACTGATAAATTATCTATAAAAAAAAGGTTATGGTTTGAATTTTTTGGAATTCTATTATTATTTTTACCTTTTATAATTTTAGTTTTTATTTACTCGATTCCTTTTTTTGAGTTATCTTGGGAAACAAGTGAGAGATCAACTTCAGCGAATGGTTTGCCTGCGAGATGGTTTGTAAAAGGTTTTTTAGTAATAAGTTTCTTTTTGCTATTATTAGCAGGTCTTTCAAGAATGACACGAGTTTTAACAACTCTTCGTTTAAAATTTGGGGTAGGAAAATAAATGGAATTAATTTTAGAACATTTCATGGCAATACTGCTATTTTTTAGTTTCATTACTTTAATTTTTTATGGATTTCCAGTTGCTTGGACTATGGGAGGATTAGCAGTTCTATTTACAATGATATCTATGCTTTCAGATAATTATCTTGATACTTTTTTTGGAGTAGATTGGAAATTTGCTTCAATGGTTGTTTATAGACTATATGGAGTTATGGCAAACTGGGTTTTAGTTGCTCTTCCTATGTTTATTTTCATGGGCATAATGATGGATAAATCAGGGATTGCAGAAGATCTCATGACAGATCTTTCAAAACTATTCGGTCGTATGAGAGGCGGGTTAGCGATTGCTGTAGTTTTTATTGGAGTGCTCCTAGCTGCCTCAACAGGAATTGTTGGTGCTGCAGTAGTTTTACTTACTATATTAGGTGTTCCTCTAATGTTAAAAAATAATTACAGCCCAAATCTTGCATGCGGAGTTTGTTGTGCAACTGGTACACTTGGTATTTTAATACCACCAAGCATTATGCTAGTTATAATGGGAGACCAAGTAAGAATTTCAGTTGGTGATCTCTTCATGGGAGCAGTATTTCCAGGTTTATTACTCGGACTTTTATATACAATATTTATAGTCACTTATGCTTTTATGAGACCAAACGTTGCTCCTGCACCTAAAAGCGCAGAACCGGTTTCGTTAGATATCATTTTAAGAGTTTTTAAATCAATTATACCCCCAGCTTTACTGATAGTTGCTGTGCTAGGAAGTATTTTCATGGGGATAGCCACACCTACCGAAGCATCTGGCGTTGGAGCTTTCGGAGCATCACTGCTAGCAATTTTAAGAGGTAGATTGTCTTTTAAAGACTTAAAAAGTGTAATCAGAAAAACCACTCATACAACATCGTATATTTTTGCTTTATTTGTAGGTGCTACAATGTTTGCATTAGTTTTGAGAGGATTAGGCGGAGATGAATTGATAGAAGGTGCGTTAAACGGATTACCATTTGGACCTAACGGTGTTGTGTTAGTTGTGCTATTTATAGCTTTCATATTAGGTTTTTTTCTTGACTGGATTGAAATTACTTTAATCATTTTACCTTTTTTAGCTCCAGTGATGGTTGATCTAGGAGTTGATTTAGTTTGGTTCATAGTAATGTTTGCTGTCGTATTACAGACTTCATTTATAACCCCTCCAGTTGGATTTTCTTTATTTTATATGAAAGGTGTAGCACCACACGGAATAACTATTCAAAATATTTATAAAGGAATTATACCGTTTGTGGCACTTCAAGTAATTGCTGTTGCAATTGTCTTTAATTTTCCAAAAATAGTAACTTGGCTACCTCAAATAGCATACGGACCTTAAAATAAATTTTAGTTATATGAAAAAAATTATTTTTATAGCTGTCATTAGCTTTATATTCTTTAATAATATCACTTTAGCTAGTACTAATAATTCTTTAAAAAGATATTTAGAAAAAGAAAATATAGAGAAAGGATCAACTCAAATATATTTACTTAATAGGTGCAGTGCAATTTATGCTTATGCATCTGCAGTTATTTTAAAAACAGATACAGTTAATTCAAAAAAATTTATAGAAATTGCTAACAATCTTTTATTAAAATCTGTTGAATTGGGAGTAATTGAAAACAAAGAGAAATTAGAAGTTTCTCAGAAAAAAGCCGAAAAAGAAAGAAAATCTTTATTTGAAAATTATATCAGTGAAGGAAAAAAAAATTGGGATAAAAACAATTCTTACTTTAAAGGATCGTATATTTCAGAGGATATGACTATTTGCGCTAAACTTGTTGAAGAAAAATAAATAATTTAAAATTATATTGCATAATCTTTAATTATAGATAAAAGATAATTTATTCATGAGAAAAAGAATTACTTTGATTGGGGCTGGGCAGATTGGTGGAACATTAGCTCACTTAATAGCCTTAAAAGGGATAGGGGATGTTATCTTATTTGATGTAGCTGAAGGAATAGCCAAAGGAAAGGCATTAGACATAGCTCAATCATCCCCCGTTAACAAATTTAATATAAATTTGTCTGGAACAAGTAATTACGAAGATACAAGAAATTCAGATGTAATTATAATTACTGCTGGGGTCCCTAGAAAACCTGGTATGACAAGAGACGATCTTCTGGGTATAAATTTAAAAATAATCAAACAAGTAGCAGAAGGAATTAAGAAAACCTCTCCAAATGCATTTGTGATATGCATAACTAACCCTCTCGATGTTATGGTTATGGCTTTACAAAAATACTCTGGTTTGCCTAAAAATAAAGTTGTGGGTATGGCCGGAATTTTAGACTCCTCCAGGTTTATATATTTTTTATCTCAAGAACTTAAAATTTCAGTGGAAAAAATTCAGTCTCTTGTTCTAGGAGGACACGGTGACAGTATGGTTGCCTTGGTCAATTATACAAAAATAGAGGGAAAACCTTTGAAAGACTTAGTTAATGAGGGAAAAATTACAAAAGAAAAGTTAGCTCAAATAATTGATAGAACAAAAAAGGGTGGAGCAGAAATTGTGAAATATCTTGAGAAAGGTTCAGCTTATTATGCACCTGCAGCATCCGGGGTAGAAATGGCAGAAAGTTATCTTAAAGATTTAAAAAAACAACTTCCCTGTGCCGTTTATTTAGACGGAGAATATGGAGTAAAAAATCTTTATGCAGGTGTTCCAGTAATAATTGGAAAAAAAGGAGTAGAAAAAGTTGTAGAGTTAAAGCTGGATACAGAAGAAAGAGTAAATTTTGAAAAATCAACGTCAGCTGTTAAAGAATTGTTTGATGCAGCTATAAAGATAGATCCTCAATTAAAATAGACAAATTGAAAAAAAATTTTATTAATATACAAAATATCTATTACCCACTACTAATTTTCAACTCATTTGCAATTATATTTTTTTATGGAAACCAGGGTGTCTTTCCAATTGATAGTTTTTTTATATACGATGCTGGATTTCATGTTCTTAATGGCTACCATCCTTTCAAAGATTATTGGTCAATTACTGGTCCGCTACTTGATTATATTCAGTCATTCCTTTTCTTTATATTTGGAGTTAATTGGTTAAGTTATATTCTACACGCAGCTATTTTAAACAGTTTTATAAGCATTGTTTGTTTTTATTTTCTAATCAAAATCGGTTTAGATAAAAATTTTTCTTTTTTATATTCAATGAGCGTTTCTATCTTAGCTTACACTTCAATAGGTTCACCATTTGTTGACCACCACGCTGTCATTTTTTGTTTAGCTTCTGTTTGTTTTTTTAGTTTAGCTATACTTTACAACAAAGAAATCTTTTGGTTGTTCTCATCATTGTTTTTGATATTTTCATTTTTCTCTAAACAAATACCCTCATCTTATACTGTGTTTTTAATGATATCTTTTTTTGTAATTTATTTAATTAGTTTTTGTGATAAAAAAAATTTTTTAAATTCAATAAAGTTTTATATTTTAGGAGGGCTCACACCAATAATAATAATTTATCTTTTTTTTGTAATTAATGAAATCCCACTAAAAAACTTTATTGTACAATATTTACTTTATCCCATAAGCATCGGAGAAAGTAGAGTTTCTAATTTTAATATTAATTTTAACAATTTAATAAATCAGTTTAAGTTTATTTATATTTCTTTAATTCCAATACTTACAACTATTTTTATATTATTAAAAAAAAGTAAAAAAAGCAGTAATATTAAAAAGGTTGTTTTTAATTTAAGTTTTATAATTTTATCGGCATTAATATTTATTTACAGCCAATTAATTACAAAAAACCAAATTTTGATCTTTTTTTTGATTCCGCTCTATCTTGGAATTTCACATTATTACATAAATAAATATATAATTAAAAAATATAAATATAAAAATTTTTTTACATATACAATTATAGTTGCTCTACTTTTTATAACAACCAAGTATCACCTCAGATTTAATGTTGAAAGAAAGTTTATTGAATTACAAAATGTTAATTTAAATTTATCAAAAAAAGCTAATCAAATTGATCAAAGTTTAAAAGGACTGAATTGGATAAGCTCTAAATATCCTTCAAATCCACAAAAAGAAATTAATTTTTTGAAACAAGTGAAAAATATTTTAAATGAGGATAAAAAAAATAAATTTTTAATAACTGACTACCAATTTTTAGCTAGTGTTACAGAAGAGATAAAAGTATCTCCTAACAAATGGTACGATGTATTAAGTATGCCGTCAAAAGATAATAAATATTTTATTGATTATAAAAAATTTTTTTTGGAGAATTACAAAAAAAATAATATTGATAATATTTATGTAGTAGATAAAAATGAAAAAAAATATATCTATAATTTGATAGATAAAAAATCGTGTATAAAGACAAATAAAATAAATGAAATTCTTATTATAATTAGTTTGAAGAATTGTAAAATTTAGATCAGTATTTGCTTATACTTTCAATCATATTCATACTTCTAGAAAAATCATTATTAGTTTTTTTGTAAACTAAAAATAAAAAAATTAATATTAAGCATAAAATAAGTGAAGGAAATAAAATGGAAGAAGTAAATATTATCGATAAAAAATATATTATTATCAATCTATAAAATATTTCTTTCTTAAACACTAGAATAATATTGATTGAGTGTTCAATTAAAAAAATAAAACCTACTTTAGATTCACCGTAATATCTTTTTTTCTTTTTTACGTAAAAAGGTTTTACTTTTTTACAATTCTTCAATATTGCGCCAGAATGAGCCAACCAAGTGCTAGAATTGGATAACAAATTTTTCAAATTCGAAGAATGAAATGACGTAAAATTTCCAAAATTTATATATTTGCCAGTAATTAAAAAAGTTAGAAAAAGTCTAATATAATTTAGAAATTTTAAAAAGTAACTTTCATTTCTTTTTAATCTATTAGCAGTAATTACGTAATTTGGATTTTTTTTTGCTAGGTCGATTAATTTTTTTATTTTGCCAGGATCATCTTCACCATCTGAGTCCATTATAGTAACTATTGATTTTGTTTTTTGTGTTTTGAGGTATTTTAAGCCAACAGAAATTGACTTTTGACTACCTAAGTTTTTTTTTAAATTAATAATTTTTATCTTTTTTATTCTTTTTAAATTTGAAATTTTTAACTTTTTTTTTGTTGAGCAGTCATTAATTATTATTATTTTAAAGTATCCTTTTATTGATGAAACACCCTTGTCTATTTCTTTAATAAGTTTTTTTAATGACTCCCAGTCATTAAACATTGGAGTAAGTATAATAAATTCATTCATTAATGTAATTATTGTAATTGTTTTTATACTTCCATAAAGTTTAAAATATATTTATAAATAAGATAGTTTATATTTAGTCAAAAACCTAAATAAATCTGATAACTAAATCATGCTTAAGATAATTGCTATATATATTTTCGATATAATTGATCATTTTTATCATCAAAAGAGAATAATCAATTTTATTTTAAAACAAAAAATTTCTATAAATAATTTCATAGATGTTGGATCTCATCTTGGAACTTATTCCGATTTAATATTGAAATATTTTAGTAAAACAAAAATATTTATGATAGAGCCCCAAACAGATATTTTTGAGAAAATTAAGATAAAATATAAAAAAAATAAGAATATCAAAATTTTTAATTTTGCAATTTCTGATGAAGATTCTCAAAAAAATATTTTTATAAACTACCATGACCTTACTTCTTCACTTACCGAGTTTAATTTCAATAATAGTTATCTAAAATTAAAATCTAAAATTTTTAATACAACGCCTAAAGGAATGATAAAAAAAAAATTGAGAATAAAAACTGTCAAAATGAATACTTTACTTTCAAATAATAGCATTGATGAAATAGACTTGATAAAAATAGATACAGAAGGACATGAACTTGAAGTTTTGAAAGGGATGGAAAATAAAATAAGTAAAATAAAAAATATTTTAATTGAGTTTCATGATGATGAAATATTTTATGGTTATGACCCTGATAAAGTTCACCAATATTTAAAAAAAAATAACTTTGTGCTTTTAAAAAGATTTAAATTTCCTTTTACTACTTGGGAAGATAGATTTTACCAGAAGATTTAACTATTTAGTGTTATTGATTTCAGTTTGAATCTTTTGAAGGAATTGTTTGATTAATTTCGCATCTTCCTCCTTTAATATCCTGTCCTTTTTAAGAGAGCCTTTAATTTCTTTTCTTATTTTTGATTTAATCTTGTTAATATTTTCTTGAGATATTGTGTAATTAATTTTTTTTTCATAATTCTTAATCAACTGTCCTATTGTAACTTTATATAAAATAAAGATTGAAACAAAAATAAATACTGATTTATAAAAAAATAATCTCATTTTCCTTATTTATCACTTTTTTTATATAACTCATTAATAATTATATTACCTTTTTTTAAAGTAAAAATTTTATTGTAGTTTTTAGAAATAAAATATTTTTTTTCATATTTTGGGTTTTTTTCATACACGTAATTTGTGAAAATAAATTCTTGATCATTATCAACTGTTCCCTGCAATTTTAATTTACTTAAATCATTTCTATTCATAATTCTTTTACTGTAACCCAGCGTTGTAAAACTTGCAGTTCTTAAATTGATCTCATCTTTATTTTCATAGATATCAAGAATTTTGTTTAGAGTATGTGCATTTGCAAGGCCCCAATAATCAATATTAAAAAGTTTATTTGCATTACTTTCAACAAGTGAATTGAAATAAATATTTTGGAATGGATGTAATTTCAAAATATTTTGAACATTGAAAATTATTGAAATAAATACAGTTAAATAAATTATTTTTTTTGATAGAAACTGAAATTTTTTATCTAGCAAATAATTTAAGCTATAAATCATAATATAAATCATTGCTGGATAAATAAAATATAAATGTCTCCAGCCACCATAAATAGAAGAGTTAAAAATTATGACAGAAAATATAGGACCAAAAAAGAAAAATAAAATAAAAAAATCTAATTTTTGAAAGTTGTTTTTCCAAATTTTATTTCTCCTATCAGTATCAAGATTTAACAAATTATCAAAAAATAATTTAAAAATTCCTGTTGCGCCAATAAAAAATAGAATTATGTAAATTATTGGCGAAGTAACTAAAATCCAAACCGGTGCATAATGCCAAGGAAGCGAGTCACCTTTTATATATTCTCCTAAATAAAAGACAGATCCACCCCAATTGTAATTTTTAAAAGACTTAAAAGCAAAAATAATATTATTCAAAGGATCATGCCATAAAAAAGGCCAGAGAAAATATGTTATTAAAATATATGAGATTATTAAAGCGATTAAATATAATATTTTTTTTTTAAAAAAATATTTATTATCAAGACATTCTAAAATAAAAAAAAAGATGAATAAGAATAATAAATACAAACCCATTATTCTGATATCAGTTGCTATTGCCGCAAAAAGGGAGAATAAAAAAAGATATTTAAGTTTATCTCTTTCAAAGAATTTAAAACAAAAAAATAAAGCGAATATAGAAAAAGACATAAAAATAATATCTTTGCAATTATAAAATGACTCAGCAAATATTCTTGGAGCTGACACAAAAAAGATAACTCCTATTAAAGGAAGATAAGTATTTTTGAATCTAATCTTAAGAAGCTTATAAAAAACAATACTTGAACAAAAAAAAGTTAAAAAGTTTAATAAATGTTTAAAGTGAAAACTTGATTGAATATTTTCTATGTTTAATTTCCTTTCTAGGAAAGCTGCTGTTAAATCAAAAAAAGCTCCATATTGTAAAAATACTCCTTTAGTAAGAAATCCTGACCAAGCCATTTTCTCAAACAAGTCTTTATATAAAGATATGTTTTCTGAATTGGGAAAGAACTTTTCTAAAATCCAAATATACCAGTAATGACCAGAAGTTCTCTGAAACGGCTCATCAGTAGAAATTCCGTAGTCTTTATATATTAATAAGCCTACAACAAGATAAATAAAGAAAAATAAAAATACAAAATACTTAATATCAACTAATAAAATTTTATTTTTATGACTTTTTAAGAACTTCATTTTAGAACAGTGAAAAAAATTAACATAATTTAAATCTTTATAAAGATAAAAATATAATTAATGCAAAATAAATGAAAGTTCTATATAAAACTAAGTTAACAATGAACATTCACGAACATCAGGCCAAAAAATTATTAAAGCAATTTGGAGCTCCGGTATCAAATGGAGTTGTAGTTTATAGATTAGAGGAAATTAAAAAAGAAATAACAAAGCTTAAATCGAAAAAATTTGTTTTAAAAGCCCAAATCCACGCCGGAGGTAGAGGAAAGGCTGGAGGTGTAAAACTTGTCGAAAACACTGATGAACTTGAAAAAGAGGCTAAAAAATTATTTGGAAAAATTTTGGTGACTCATCAAACAGGACCTGAGGGAAAGGAAGTTAAAAGATTATATATTGAAGAAGCTTCAGATATTGAGAGGGAATTTTATCTTTCCTGTTTAGTAGACAGAGAAAGTTCTAAAATTGCTTTTATAAGCAGTACAGAAGGAGGAATGGATATCGAAAAAGTTGCTACAGACACACCCACAAAAATTATAACAACCAGAGTAGATTATGGGGAAAGTATAAAAAGTTCTGATATAGAGAAGATTATTAGGCCATTTAATTTAAATGGACCACAAAAAAAAGAAGCAAATAATCTAGTGCAATCTTTATTTAAAATCTTAATAGAAAAAGATGCAACCTTGATTGAAATTAATCCGTTAATAATTACAAAACAAAATAAATTAATCTGTTTAGATGCTAAAATGAATTTTGATGATAATGCTATTTTTAGAAGACCAGATATTCTTCAAATGAGAGATCTTAACGAGGAGGACCCTACAGAAATAGAAGCTAGTAAAAATGATTTAGCTTATATAAAACTTAGTGGTTCCATAGGATGTATGGTTAACGGAGCTGGCCTTGCTATGGCCACGATGGATATCATTAAGTTATATGGAGAAGAACCTGCAAATTTTTTAGACGTTGGAGGCGGAGCTTCGAAAGAGAAAGTATCTGCGGCGTTTAAATTAATTTTATCGGATAAAAATGTAAAAGGAATTTTAATAAATATATTTGGTGGAATAATGAGATGTGATGTGCTAGCCGAAGGAGTTGTTACAGCGGCAAAAGAGAGTAAACTCAATGTTCCATTAGTTGTAAGATTAGCTGGAACTAATTTTGAACAGGGCAAAGAAATTTTAGACAAATCAGGATTAAAATTACTTTCAGCAGTAGATTTAAATGACGCGGCAAAAAAAATTGTAGAGGCTATAAAATAAATGTCAGTATTAGTTAATAAAAATACAAAATTAATTTGTCAAGGGTTTACAGGTAAACATGGAACATTTCACTCTGAACAAGCAATTAAATATGGAACGAATCTTGTAGGGGGTGTAACTCCAAATAAAGGAGGCCAGAAGCATCTCAATTTACCAGTATTTAATACTGTAGAAGAAGCCAAAAAAAAAACAGAAGCTAATGCTACCATGATATATGTTCCTCCAAAATTTGCAGGTTCAGCTATCATTGAGGCAGTAAATGCTAAAATAGAATTAATAGTTTGTATTACAGAAGGAATACCAGTTATAGACATGATTAAAGTTAAAAAAGAATTAAATAAAAGTAAATCAAGATTAATAGGTCCCAATTGTCCTGGAATTATTACTCCCGAAGAGTGTAAAATAGGAATAATGCCTGGTAGTATCCACAAAAAAGGTTCAGTAGGAATTGTCTCGAGATCAGGCACGTTAACCTATGAAGCTGTAGCACAAACAACATCAAATGGAATGGGCCAATCCACTTGCATAGGGATAGGAGGCGATCCAATAAATGGGACAAACTTTATAGATTGTTTAGAGCTATTTCTTAAAGATGAGGAGACAAAATCAATCGTTATGATAGGTGAAATCGGTGGCACAGCAGAGGAAGAAGCTAGTGAGTTTATCAAAAAATCTAAGACTAAAAAACCTATGGTGGGCTTTATAGCTGGTTTGACAGCACCTCCAGGTAGGCGTATGGGTCATGCTGGCGCTATTATTGCTGGCGGTAAAGGTGGTGCAGAGGGAAAAATTGAAAATATGAAATCAGCAGGGATAACAATTTCTAAGTCTCCTGCTGATATAGGTAAGACTCTATATAAAAAACTAAATAGTTAATTTTTTAAAATTTATGTTAAAATAAGATCTGATTTAACAATGTCATCTTCAAACAACAATAATATTTATAAAAAAACCTCATTTCTTGCTGGTAATAATATGTCTTTTATAGAGGAGTTTTACTCTGACTATTTAAATAACCCAGCTAAGCTTCCAGAGGGATGGAAAATGTTTTTTGATGGTCTAAAAGATAGTCAAGATGTTATTTCAAAAGATTTGCTTGGGCCAAGTTGGACGCCCAAAAAAATTAAAAAAATTATAGAGAATAAAAAAGAAAATGGTAAAGAAAATCAAGAAATAAGTTCGTCTAATTTTGTAGAACAATCTACTAAAGATTCAGTTAGAGCAATTATGTTAATTAGAGCCTATAGAATAAGAGGACATTTAATAGCAAATTTAGATCCTTTAGGCATACAGGTAAAAAAAGAACACCCAGAATTAATTCCTGAGACATATGGTTTTAGCAAAAAAGACTATAATAGAAAAATATTTTTGGATGGAGTTTTGGGTCTTCAGCATGGGACTCTAAATGAAATTATCACAATACTTAAAAAAACATATAGCTCTAATATAGGTTATGAATTTATGCATATGAGCGATCCAGAAGAAAAGAATTGGATCAGAGATAGGATTGAAGGAAAAGAAAAAGGAATTTTTTTTACTGAGAACGGAAAAAAAGCTATTTTAAACAAAATTATCGAAGCAGAAGGTTTTGAAAAATATTTACATGTAAAATTTGTCGGAACCAAAAGATTTGGTTTAGATGGCGGCGAGTCTTTAATTCCAGCTTTAGAGCAGATTATTAAAAGAGGTGGAAATCTTGGCGCAAAAGAAATTAAAATTGGAATGCCTCACCGTGGCCGATTAAATGTATTAGCAAATGTGATGGGTAAATCATATAAAGCTATCTTTAGTGAATTTTTTGGCAAAAGTGTTACCTCTAAAAAAGATTTTGAAGGAGATGTAAAATATCATTTGGGAGCATCATCTGATAGAGAATTTGACGGAAATAAAGTTCATATAAGTCTTACAGATAACCCTTCACATCTAGAAGCAGTAAACCCAGTTGTTCTTGGACAGGTGCGCGCTAAACAATTTTTTCACAAAGATCCTGAAAGAAAAAAAGTAATTCCAGTATTAATGCATGGAGATGCTGCATTCGCTGGGCAAGGTATAGTTGCTGAGTGTTTTGCAATGTCCGGATTACCAGGGCATAATATTGGTGGTACCATACACGTAATAGTAAACAATCAAATTGGATTTACTACAGCACCAAGATTTGCAAGATCTTCACCTTATCCATCAGATGTAGCAAAAATAGCTCAAGCTCCAATTTTGCATGTAAACGGAGATGATCCAGAAGCAGTAGTTCATTGTGCAAAAATCGCTACAGAGTTTAGACAGAAATTCAACAGAGATGTAGTAATAGATATGGTTTGTTATAGAAGATTCGGTCACAACGAAGGGGACGAGCCTTCATTTACCCAACCTTTGATGTATAAAAAAATAAAAATACAGCCCACTACATTAGATAAATATAAAAAAAGAATTGCTAATGAAGGTCTTATTAATGAAGATGAAATTAATAAAAAAAAATTAGACTTTAAAAAATATCTAGAAAAAGAATTTGAGTCCTCTAAAAATTATAAATCAGAATTAAAATGGTACGCTGGTACTTGGTCAAGATATAAACCAGAGCTTGGAAAAGACAAAAGAGGTGTAAGCGGAATAGATAAAAAAAAAATTATAGATATAGGGAAAAAAATTTCAACTATTCAAAACACCTTTGCTGCTCATAAAACATTAAGAAAAGTTTTTGAAAATAGATATAAAATGTTCAGTGAAAACAGACCTATCGACTGGTCTACAGCTGAAACGTTGGCTTTCGGAGGCCTTTTGGATGAAGGTTTTTCAGTAAGATTATCTGGACAAGATTCAGCTAGAGGAACATTTAGTCAAAGACATTCTGTTTTAAGAAATCAAGACAATCATGAAAGATATATACCTTTAAATAATATTTCATTAAATCAAAAAAAATTTGAAATAATAGACAGTTTATTGTCCGAGCTAGCTGTCCTTGGATTTGAATTTGGTTATTCTCTATCTGAACCTGAGACTTTAGTTATATGGGAAGCACAATTTGGAGATTTTGCTAATGGTGCTCAGATAATTATTGATCAATTTATCACATCGAGCGAGTCTAAATGGGGAAGAGCGAGCGGATTGGTAATGCTCTTACCTCATGGATACGAAGGTCAAGGTCCAGAACATTCATCTGCTAGGTTAGAAAGGTTTTTACAGCTTTGTGCTGGAGAAAATATTCAAGTTGTAAATTGTACAACACCAGCCAATTACTTTCATGTTTTACGTAGACAAATGCATAGAGATTTCAGAAAACCTTTAATAGTTATGACGCCTAAATCTTTATTACGACACAAAAGATGTATTTCATTTTTAGAAGATTTTTCTAAAAAAAATACTTTTCATAGAGTCCTTGAAGATCAAGCTTACTTGAAAAAAAGTGGTTTGATTAATTTAAAATCAGATAAAAAAATTGAAAAGGTGATCATTTGTTCTGGAAAAATTTATTTTGATTTAGTTGAGGCCAGAGAAAAAACCAAAAACGATAAAGTCGTTTTTATCAGAATTGAGCAACTATACCCTTTTCCTGCTAAAACTCTTGCTAATGTGTTGAAAAGATATAGTAAAAATGCTGAATTTTATTGGTGCCAAGAGGAGCCCAAAAATATGGGGGCGTGGAATACAGTGCGAAATTATATTGAAAGAACACTAGAAATAATTCAATCAAAACGTGATAAAATAAAATATATTGGAAGAAAACCCTCAGCTTCAACTGCGACTGGAAATCTAAATAAACATCTTGCACAACAAAAAGAAATATTAGAAAAGGTAGTAGGAAAATTTAATTAATGTCTGAAAAAATATTAGTTCCAGTTTTAGGAGAGTCAGTTACAGAAGCGACCGTCTCAAGATGGCTTAAAAGTCCTGGTGAAAACGTTACTTCAGAGGAACCATTAGTTGAACTTGAAACAGATAAAGTAAATATAGAAGTACCCTCCCCATCCAGCGGAACCTTAGAGTCAATTTCAGTAAAAGAAGGCCAAACAGTTAATGTTGGAGCTTTGTTAGGTACTGTGGGTGAAAGCAAAAATAAAAAAAAAACAGAGACAAAAAAAGAAGAAAGATATAATCCGCCTGTTAAAAAAAATAAGCCTCAGAAAATAGAGAAAAAAATTGAACCTCTAATTCTAGATAATTTAAATGAGCAGGATACAAGTCAACAAGAAGAAGAACCTTTAATACTAGATCAGGTTCACAGCAAAGTTGGTTTAGAAACTAACAAACCTAAAGTTCTTTCGCCGTCAGCAAGAAAACTAGCAGTTGAGTCAAATATTAATACAGAAAATATAAAAGGCTCAGGAAAAAATGGAGTTGTGCTTAAAGAAGACGTTATGACCCTGATGGGATCTAAACCAAAACCCTCTGAAAGAAAAGTAGCTCACGGCCCTGAGGAAAGAATAAAAATGACTAGATTACGATTAACAATTGCAAAAAGATTAAAAGAGGCACAAGAGAATGCTGCAATGTTAACAACTTTCAATGAGGTTGATATGTACGAAGTTATAAAAATGAAAAATACTTATAAGGATGAATTTCAAAAAAAATATTCAACAAAATTAGGTTTCATGTCATTCTTTGTAAAAGCTTGTGTTGTTGGGTTACAAAACTATCCAGCTGTAAACGCTGAGATACAAGGAGAAGAAATTGTTTATAAAAATTACTATAATATAAGTATTGCTGTTGGTACTGATAGAGGACTAGTTGTGCCAGTCATAAGAAACACTGATGAAATGTCATTTGCGGAAATAGAAAGTAACATTTCTCAACTTGGGCAGAAAGCTCGAGATGGAAAAATTACGATTGAAGATCTTCAAGGAGGAACTTTTACTATCACTAACGGAGGGATTTATGGTTCAATGTTATCTACACCAATATTAAATCCTCCGCAATCTGCTGTACTTGGAATGCATAATATTATTGAACGACCAATAGTAGTCGATGGAAATGTAATTGTTAGGCCTATAATGTATTTAGCACTTTCTTATGATCACAGAATAATTGATGGCAAAGAAGCTGTTTCTTTTTTGAAGACAGTTAAAGAATGTTTAGAACAACCTAAAAGACTTTTTTTAAACTTGTAGAAATGGAAAATAAATTTGATGTAATCATCATTGGTGGAGGGCCTGGAGGTTATGTTTGTGCTATAAGAGCTGCCCAACTTGGCTTAAAAACTGCATGTGTAGAGTCTAGAGGAACTTTAGGCGGAACTTGCCTAAATATTGGATGCATACCATCTAAAAGTCTTTTAAATTTATCTGAAAATTATAATAAAGCTCAAAAAGAGTTCAAGCAACAAGGAATTGAAATTAGCGAGATCAAACTAAATATTGAAAAAATGATGTCAAATAAAAATAAATCAGTTCAAGTTCTTACAAAGGGTGTAGAGTTCCTTTTTAAGAAAAACAAAGTTACATATATTAAAGGAAAGGGAATACCATTTTCAAAAAATGATGTAGTCGTTTATGATGGAGACAAAAAAAACTCTTATAAAACTAAAAATATCGTAATAGCTACTGGTTCCACAGTTTCATCGTTACCGGGAATTAAAATAGATGAAAAAAATATAATATCCTCAACTGGTGCTCTTTCTTTAAATAAAGTTCCAAAAAAACTTGTAGTAATAGGTGGAGGATACATAGGTTTAGAGATGGGTTCAGTTTGGTCAAGACTTGGATCTGAGGTAACTGTTGTAGAATATCTTGATTATATAACTCCAGGTATGGATAGAGAAATTTCTAAAGAATTTCAAAAAATTTTATCAAAAAAAGGAATTATTTTTAGATTAAACTCGAAGGTCACTTCAGTTAAAAAAAAAGGAAATTCGTCGATTGTTGAGTTCGTTAACAATTCATCCTCTAAAAAAGAAACAATTGAAGCTGACAAAGTTTTAGTATCTGTTGGTAGAAAACCATACACAGAAGGATTAAACCTATCAAAAATTGGAATTAATAGAGATAGTAAGGGTAGAATTGAGGTAAATAATAAGTTTCAAACTTCAGTAAAAAATATATATGCAATCGGAGATGTTATTAAAGGACCAATGTTAGCTCATAAGGCTGAGGAGGAAGGGATAGCTGTAGCAGAAATTTTATCAGGACAAGCTGGCCATGTAAATTATGATGTAATCCCAGGAGTAGTTTATACATCTCCTGAAGTAGCAACGGTCGGAAAGACTGAAGAACAACTTAAAGATAAAAAAATAGATTATAAAGTTGGTAAATTTCCTTTTTTAGCCAATTCAAGAGCTAAAGTTAATAATGAAACAGAGGGATTTGTAAAAATTTTGGCTGATTCTAAAACTGATAAAGTATTGGGAGTCCACATTATAGGCCCACATTGTGGAGATATGATTGCAGAAATGGCACTTGCAATGGAGTTTGGGGCAAGTGCAGAAGATATAGCCAGAACTTGCCACGCACATCCGACTCACACCGAAGCTATAAAAGAAGCCGCCCTAGCTGTTGATAAAAGACCAATTCATTTTTAATTGTTATAATATCAATTAAAATCTATCCATGAAATTTCCGGTTTTATTACCGAAAGTATTTGATTACCCATTTACTTATTTAAATGACATAAGTAAAAATTTAAAACAAGGAGATCTAGTTATCGTTCCTTTTGGCAAAAAAAAGGAAGTAGGTGTCATTTGGGACAAAATACAAGACACGACAAAAAAAATTAAGATTAAAAAAATTGAAAAAAAAATACAAAATATCTCAATCAGTGAAAATCTAATAAAATTTATTAACTGGTTTTCGATGTATAATCTTGTGCCAAAAGGAAAAGTTTTAAAAATGTGTTTAGGCGACTCTCAAAATATTTTTAAATCCAATAATTATGAATTTGAAAAAAAATTTTCTCAAAGAAAAAAATACACTTTAAATATAGAGCAACAAAAAGCTTTAGATGACTTAAAGGGCCATGGAAATAAATTTAATGTTTCAGTACTACAAGGATTGACCGGTTCAGGAAAAACTCTTGTATATTTTGAAATGATTAATGAGATAATTAAAAAAAATAGACAAGCTTTAGTTTTGCTTCCTGAAATATTTTTAACTAATCAATTTAAAAATAGATTTGTAGAATATTTTGGATTTGAACCAGCTATTTGGCATTCTAAAATTACTCCGAAAAATAAAAGAAAAATTTGGGCTGGAATAATCAGCAACAAAATCAAAATAATTGTTGGAGCTAGGTCAGCATTATTATTACCTTATAAAAATCTTGGAGTTATTATTATAGATGAAGAACATGATCCTTCGTATAAACAAGATGAAGGATTAATTTATAACGCGAGAGATATGGCTATAGCTAGAGCTTCGTTTGAAAATATTCCAATACATTTAATAACTTCTGTTCCCTCACTTGAAACTTACAACAACGTTTTAAATAAAAAATATAATTCAACAAAAATAAACAGTAGATATAGTGATTTTCCTTTACCTAAAACAAAAATTATAAATTTAAATTTTTCAAAATTAAAAAAAGAAGAATCTATAGATTTAGAAACAATTAAATTAGTAAAAGGGTTTTTAGAAAAAAAAGAACAAGTTTTATTTTTTTTAAATAGGCGAGGTTATGCCCCATTTATGATTTGTAAAAATTGTGGCTTTAAACATGCTTGCCCTAATTGTTCAATTTACCTTACTTACCATAAATCTATAAATACTCTTACCTGTCATCATTGTGGATTTCAAACTCAAAAAGAAAGAAATTGCAATGTAAAAGAAAAGTTATGCGACTTTAGCATGTATGGTCTAGGTGTAGAAAAAATATACGATGAATTAAAAAAAAAATTTCCAAAAAATATTATCAAAATATTTTCAAGTGATTTCTTGAAAAAAAAACAGTCACAAAATATTCTTACACAAATAGAGGAAAATAAAGTTGATATTTTAATCGGAACTCAAATGATTTCTAAAGGATTTAATTTTCCCAAACTAAATTGTATAGTAGTTGTAGATGCAGATTTTTCAGGTAAAGGGCATGATCTTAGATCAACTGAAAAAAATATACAATTATACAATCAATTAAGTGGAAGAGCAGGAAGGTTTTCAGAAAAATCTTTAATTATTTATCAAACAATGTCCCCCTCTGATGAAACTTTAAAAGATATAATAAGAAATGATCCTGAAAAATTTCTTAAAAATGAACTTGCTTTGAGAAAAAAAAATAACCTACCTCCTTTTTACAGACTAGTTTCAGTAATTATTTCCGCAAACTCTGAAACTGTAAGTTTAAGAGGCGCTCAAGAAATCAAAAAAAAGTTAAAAGGTATAGATGGAATGGAAATCATGGGACCTATTTCATCGCCTATTTTTAAAATAAAAAAACAATATCGAACTAGGTTATTAGCTAGATCGAAGTCTGAAAATTTAATTCAAAAAAAATTAGGTTTAATTTTGAAAAATCTTAAAATTTCAAAAAAAATTAAACTCACGGTTGATGTCGATCCAATAAACTTCAATTAATGTGAGCATATCACCTTGATCAGTATATGCAGTTATGATACGAAACTCAGTATCTTCAAGAAAACATACACAAATTTATAGATAAATGAGCTCAAATAAATCTTTTTCAACTGAGACTTCAGATAGATACGCCAGGGCTATGTTAGAATTGGCTCAAGAAAATGATGAATTAAACAATGTAGAAAAAAGTATTCTTCAATTACTGGAAATTTACAATTCTAGTAAAGAATTTGAAAACTTTGTAAAAAATCCTACTCAATCCTTAGAAAATCAGCTTAAAGTTGTAAAAAAAATTTCTGAAATAATGAATTTTCCAAAAATTTTAAAAAATTTTCTGTCAGTTTTAGTGATGAAAAGAAGAATATTTTTTTTAAAAAAAATTATTTTAAGTTTTAAGGATTTAGTATCAATTAAGAGAGGTAAATTAAAAGCGCAATTAATTTCATCAAAAAATTTAACTTCAGAGGAACTAACAAAAATAAGCAATGAATTATCTAAAGTTATAGGATCAAAAATAAATTTTGATTTTAAAATTGATGAAAGTCTTATTGGAGGTTTTAAAATGCAAATTGGTAGTTTAATGGTAGATACTTCACTTAAAAACAAATTAAAAAAATATGAACAATTAATGTTAAAAAATTGATATGCAAATTAAACCCTCAGAAATTACAAAACTTCTAAAAGATCAAATTAAAAATTTTGGTGAAAAGGCTGAGATATCAGAAGTTGGAAAAGTATTATCCGTTGGTGATGGTATTGCAAGAGTTTATGGACTCGACAATGTTGAAGCTGGAGAAATGGTAGAATTTGAAGATGGATCAAAAGGGATGGCGTTAAATTTAGAAAGTGATAACGTCGGTGTGGTAATTTTTGGTGACGATAAAAAAATTAAAGAGGGAAGCACTGTAAAAAGGACAGGTTCTATAGTTGACGCACCTGTTGGTAAAGAGTTACTCGGAAGAGTCGTTGATGGACTGGGAAATCCTATAGACGGAAAAGGTAATTTAAGCGAAAAAATTAAAAGACAAAGAGTAGAATTGAAAGCCCCAGGAATTATCCCAAGGCAATCAGTAAATGAACCCATGCAAACAGGTTTAAAGGCTATTGACACTCTTATCCCAATTGGAAGAGGACAAAGGGAATTAATAATCGGTGATAGACAAACAGGAAAAACTGCCGTCGCAATTGACGCTATAATTAATCAAAAATCAATTAATGAGTCTAAAGATGAAAAGAAAAAATTATACTGTATTTATGTAGCTATTGGACAAAAAAGATCAACTGTTGCTCAAATAGTAAAAACTTTAGAGGACTCAGGTGCAATGAAATATACTACAGTAGTTTCAGCAACAGCTTCTGATGCAGCGCCGCTACAGTTTTTAGCTCCTTATACAGGTTGCACAATAGGAGAATATTTTAGAGATAATGGTATGCATGCTTTAATAATTTATGACGATCTTTCAAAGCAAGCAGTTGCCTATAGACAAATGTCCCTGCTATTAAGAAGACCTCCAGGAAGAGAGGCATATCCTGGAGATGTATTTTATCTTCATAGCAGACTTCTAGAGAGAGCTGCTAAGCTTAATGAAAAAAAAGGAGGAGGATCTTTAACTGCTTTACCGATAATAGAAACTCAAGCAGGAGATGTTTCTGCATACATTCCTACTAATGTTATTTCAATAACTGACGGACAAATATTTTTGGAAACAGAACTATTTAACCAAGGTATCAGACCTGCTGTAAACGTAGGCTTATCTGTTTCAAGAGTTGGATCCGCAGCTCAAACTAAAGCCATGAAAAAAGTAGCTGGATCAATTAAACTTGAACTAGCGCAGTACAGAGAAATGGCTGCTTTTGCACAGTTTGGTTCTGATTTGGATGCATCAACACAAAAGCTTCTTAATAGAGGCTCTAAACTAACTGAACTTTTAAAACAAAATCAATATTCTCCAATGACAGTTGCAGAGCAAGTAATATCAGTTTTTGCAGGTGTTAATGGTTATCTAGATGATGTTGAATTAGATCAAATTAAAATTTTTGAAACCGAAATAATCGATAAAATAAAATCTAGTAAAGCAGATTTAATAAAATCAATACAAATTTCAGGGAAAATAGATGAGGATATTGAACAATCTTTAAAAAAAATTATAGAGGAATATAAAAAAACTAAGAAAAATGCCTAGTTTAGATGATTTAAAAAAAAGGATTGTAAGTGTTAAATCAACGCAAAAAATTACTAAAGCTATGAAAATGGTAGCTGCTGCTAAGCTTAAAAAGGCACAAGATAGCGCAGAAAGAAGTAGGCCCTACAGTGAAAAAATGCAAAATATAATTTTGAATTTAACAAAATCTATAAGTGACCCTGAAAATGCACCAAAACTTCTAGTTGGTACTGGAAACGATAAGACTTATCTGTGTGTTGTCATGACAGCAGACAAAGGATTGTGTGGTGGATTTAATTCAAATATTTGTAAATTGGCAAAAAATTTTTTTAAAAAAATTATAAAAGAAGGAAAAAATCTAAAAATAATCGTAGTTGGTTCAAAAGGTTTAGATCAATTAAAAAGAAATTACGGAAAATATATTATTAAAAAAATGAGTTTTAAAGATAAAAAAAAACTCACTTTTGCTGAGGCAGAGATAGTTGGAAATATAATCTTAGACTTATTTAAAAAAAATGAATTTGATAAATGTACATTATTTTACAATAATTTTAAAAATGTTATTACTCAAATTCCTCAAGCACAACAAATTATACCAGTTGAAAAAGTTGAAATTTCAAATAAAGAACAAAGCAACACATATGATTTTGAGCCGGATGAAGACGAAATTCTTGAGGATTTACTTCCTAAAAATATTTCTACTCAAGTTTTCAAAGCATTTTTAGAAAATGCGGCCAGTGAACAAGGATCTAGAATGACGGCAATGGATAATGCAACCAGAAATGCTGGAGATTTAGTTGACAAGTTGACTATAAATTATAACAGAAGTAGACAGGCAGCTATTACTAAAGAACTAATCGAAATAATTTCAGGAGCAGAAAGTTTATAATTTATGAGCAAATTAGGAAAAATAACTCAATTAATTGGAGCAGTTGTAGATGTAAGTTTTGATGCTAGCCTTCCAGAAATATATACTGCTTTAGAAGTTAATAACAAAGGCAATAAATTAATTTTAGAAGTTGCTCAACATTTAGGAGAAAGTAGTGTTAGAACCATTGCAATGGACTCCACAGAAGGTTTAAAAAGAGGTGACACTGTTATTGATACTGGTGCACCCATTAGTGTTCCTGTCGGTCCCGAAACTTTAGGAAGAATAATTAATGTGATAGGTCAACCAATTGATGAAAAAGGTGAGGTAAAAACGAAAGAAAATTGGCCTATTCATAGACAAGCACCCAAGTTTACAGATCAGTCAACTGAAACCGAAATGTTGGTTACAGGGATTAAAGTCGTAGATCTTTTAGCTCCATATGCAAAGGGTGGAAAAATTGGTTTATTTGGAGGAGCAGGTGTTGGTAAAACTGTAACTATTATGGAACTAATTAATAATATAGCAAAAGCACATGGAGGATTTTCTGTTTTTGCAGGTGTTGGAGAAAGAACAAGAGAGGGAAACGATCTTTATCATGAAATGATCGAGTCTGGAGTTATTAAAAAAGAAGGAAAAGGATCTAAAGCAGCTTTGGTTTATGGGCAGATGAACGAACCTCCTGGCGCAAGAGCTAGAGTAGCTTTGACTGGATTAACTGTAGCTGAATATTTTAGGGATAAAGAGGGCCAGGATGTATTATTTTTTATAGATAACATATTTAGGTTTACTCAAGCAGGCTCTGAAGTTTCTGCTTTACTTGGTAGAATTCCTTCAGCAGTTGGTTACCAACCCACACTTGCCACTGATATGGGTAATTTACAAGAAAGAATAACATCTACTGGGAAAGGCTCAATAACTTCAGTTCAAGCAATATACGTACCTGCAGATGACTTGACTGATCCTGCACCAGCCACATCTTTTGCCCATCTAGATGCGACAACTGTTTTATCAAGACAAATAGCAGAACTTGGGATTTATCCCGCAGTAGATCCGCTAGACTCTACATCAAGGATCTTAGATCCAAGGGTAGTCGGTGAAGAGCATTATAGAGTAGCTAGAGATGTTCAAAGAATATTACAAGCTTATAAGTCCTTACAAGATATTATAGCAATTCTTGGTATGGATGAATTGTCAGAAGAAGATAAACTCACAGTTGCTAGAGCAAGAAAAATTCAAAGGTTTTTATCTCAACCATTTTTTGTTGCAGAAGTTTTTACCGGATCACCAGGAAAACTTGTAGATTTGGAGTCAACAATTAAGGGCTTTGACGCAATTTGTAAAGGTGATTACGATCACTTGCCAGAAGCAGCTTTTTATATGGTTGGTACTATTGAAGAGGCAATAGAAAAAGCAGAAAAAATGGATAAAGAAACCAAGGCCTAATGTCAAACAAGTTTAATATACTAATAATTAGTCCAGATAAGACAATTTTAAAATCAGAAGTTTCTCAAGTTACTATTCCAGCTTATGAAGGTTTAATGACAATTTTAAAAGACCACATATCTTTGGTGACCTTTATGAGGCCGGGATTTATTGAAACTGAGATTAACAATAATATAGAAAAAATTTATGTAGAAGAGGGAACAGTAGAGTTTTCAGATAACAATTTATTAATTTTGTCCTCTACCGCAAAGAATAAAAAAGATTTTTCTAATCAGGAAGCTCAGAAAGCTTTAGAAGATTCAAAAAGTATTATGAAAAGCGACGAAATTAATGATAAAGAAAAGTATTTATTATCTTACAAAATAGAGGCTCTTCAACAAGTAATTAGCTAATTTCGGACAATTCTAAAACTAATTTTTCATAAATATGTTTTTTGAAATCAACTATTACTCCCGGTAAATCATTTATACTTATCCATTTCCACTCAATAAATTCTTGATTTTTAGTGTTTAAATTAATTTCATTGTCATTTCCTAAGAATTTTACTATGAACCATTTTTGTTTTTGTCCCCTAAATTTACCCTTCCATATAATACCAACTAGATGATCTGGTAATTCATATTCAAGCCAATAATCCAATTCTTTAATTAATTTTATGCTACAAATACTTGTTTCTTCCTTCAACTCCCTTTTCATTGCATCTATGAGTTTTTCATTATCATCAACACCACCTTGAGGCATTTGCCATTTATCAATTGGATTATCTTTTCTTTTTGCTACAAATACTTCATTTTTAGAGTTTAGAACTACTACTCCAACACCTGTTCTCAAAGGTAATTTTTTTTTATTTTGCATTTTACGATTATGACTCAAAAAGCTTTAAAGCATAATCAAGTTGATTGTCAGTTTCAGAATTAATCTTGAAAGAATCGCTCTTTTCCTCAACCACTATATCTGGAGTAACACCTACCTCAGAAATTGACTCTCCAGATGGTAAATAATATTTCGAGATTGTAAGTCTCATACCACCTCCATTTCTAAGTGGGATAATAGACTGAACCGAACCCTTGCCATAAGAATTTTCACCTAAAACTATTGCTCTTTTATGATCTTTTAAAGCACCTGCCAATATTTCAGAAGCCGAAGCCGAACCGTTGTTTATCATTATTATTATTGGCTTGCCTTTAATTCCATCTCCTTTTCTAGCAAAAAATTTTCTTGTTTCAGAAATTCTTCTCCCTTTTGTTGAAACAATTTCTCCATCATCTAAGAAGAAATCAGTAATATTTATAGCTTGAGTTAAAAGTCCACCAGGATTATTTCTTACATCAATAATATAACCAATTGGATTATGTTTTTTTTCTATAGATCTTATCTTTTTAATCATTTGTTCATCACTATTTTCATTGAAAGATTTTAGTCTGACATAACCTATATTTTCATCGTTTCCGATTGTTTTCGCTTCGACAGATTTTACTTCTATAATTTTTCTAGTAATTTCGAATTCTAAAGCCTTCTTCACACCTTTTCTTCTAATAGTAAGTATTATACTTGTATCTACTGGTCCTCTCATTAATTTAACTGCTTCCATTAGAGATTTGCCTTGAACTTGCTCACCATTAATTTTAACTATGTAATCACCAGCTTTTATTCCTGCTAAAGAGGCAGGAGTGTCTTCAATTGGCGAGATCACTTTTACAACTCCAGACTCCATTCCGATTTCAATACCAAGTCCACCAAATTCTCCTTTAGTGTCAGTTTGCATACTTTGAAAAAGCTCAGGACTCATATAAGCCGAATAGGGATCGAGAGATTGTAGAACACCATTAATAGCCGAGTCCATAACATCCGCCTGATTTATTTCATCAACATACTCTTCTTTAACCCTCTCTAATACTTCGCCAAATAAATCAATCTTGTTATATAAGTCGTTACTATTTTTTGAAAATAAAATATTAGAATTAAAAAAAAATAAAATAAGAGTGAATATAAATATTTTTTTCATATCAAAGCCTTTTCTTTAGGAATTTCTTCAGACCACATTTTTTCAATGTCATAAAATCTTCTTTTGTCAGGATGAAAAATATGAACAATAATATCTATTGCATCTACAAGTTTCCAGTCACTACTTTCTCTTCCTTCAATTTTACAACCGGTAATACCAAATTTTTTGAGTTCACTAATCAATATTTCAGATAAAGACTGCAAGTGTCTTGATGAGGTGCCTGATGCTATTATCATATAGTCGGCTATTTGAGACTTTTTTTTAAGATCTATAGAAACTATATTTTTTGCTTTATTTTCATCCAAAACATTTTCGATAATATTTTTAATTTCTATAATTTTCATTAACTTCTTTATCTTAAATAGATTTTTCTAATTTGAGAAGAGGAAATATTTACCCTACAATCTTTGATATATATTATTTTTTTACGCTTCAATTTTTTGAAAATAGGCGAATTTTTTGATTTATTATCATAGCCATAACGTGAAAAAACAACCAATTTACTTAAATTTAATATTTTTTCATGCTCTTTCCATTTATGAAAATTAATTAGATTATCCGAACCTATTATGACATAAAACTTTGAATTTTTATTTTTCTTGATTAAATATTTTAAAATATTTATCGTTCTTGATTATTTTACTATTTTATCTAAAAACTTTACTTCAATCTTTTTATTATTTTTTGCTAGTCTTTTACTTTTTCTTATTCTTTCATTGAGTTTAAAAAAAGGTTTTTTTTTAAAAGGATTTTTTTTAGCGATAATCCAATATATTTTGTCTAATTTTAATTTCTTGATACTTCTTATACTAATTTTTAAATGACCAACATGTGGAGGGTCAAAACTACCTCCAAAAAAACCTATTAAATTTTTTTTTATTTTTACCATTAAGTTTATGACCTAATAGTTCCTTTTCCAATCACTTTGTATTTATATGATGTTAATTGATTTATTCCAACCGGGCCACGCGGTGGTAATTTATTAGTGGAAATCCCTATTTCTCCTCCAAATCCAAATTCTCCTCCATCAGCAAACTGAGTTGATGCATTGTGCATAGCGATAGAGCTATTTACTCCATTTAAAAATATTTCTGCAGTTCTGGATTTGTTTGTCACTATACTGTCTGTATGCATAGTTCCATATTTAAGTATATGATTTATAGCCTCATTAACGTTTGAAACAGTTTTGATAGATAATTTCGCATCAAGATATTCAGTTTTCCAATCAGTTTCCTTAGCCAATTTAAGTTTGTTTTTAAAGAATTTATTAATTTTTTTATCTACTAAAACTTCACACCCAGAGGACGTTAATTTTTTTATTATTGGCACAGCATGAGTTCTCAAAACTTTATGATTAATCAATACTGTTTCTACAGCGCCACATATACTTGTTCTTCTCATTTTTGCATTGAAAACAATTTTTGATGCCATTTCAACGCTTGAATCGCTATCCACATAGATATGGCACAAACCTTCTAGGTGTCCTATTACATGAACTTTTGAAAATTTTTGAACTTTTTTTACTAAACCTCTTCCACCTCTAGGTACTATTACATCGATATATTTACTCATATTTGACAATAAATAATCAACTACTTTTCTGTTTTTATTTTCTATAAATTGAACAGTATTTTTATCTATATTATTTTTACTTAGCGCATCTCTAAAAAGGTTAGCTAAGATTTTGTTCGAATTAAATGCCTCTGAACCACCTTTAAGTATTGCACAGTTTCCAGATTTTAAACATAAAGCAGAAACATCCGCGGTCACATTAGGTCTGCTTTCGTAAATGACACCTATTACACCAATAGGAGTGCTTACTTTTTCGATTTTAAGACCATTAGGCCTTTTCCACACTTCCAAGATTTTATTCAATGGATCTTTAAATTTAGTAATCTCATTGATTGAATTTCTAATCCCATCAATTCTTTTTTCATTTAATATTAATCTATCAATTAAGCTCTTTCTTTTTGCACTTTTAATGTCTTTAATGTTTTCCTTTATTATCAATTTTTTATTTTTAAAAATTGACTTATTATAACTTTCAAGCACCTTTTTGATTTTATCATGTTTCACTTTACACAATTTTTCATAAGCCTTTTTTGAATTAAGTCCCAATTGATTTAAATATCTCATTTTATAGTTTTACCATATCGTCTTGATGAATTATCTCTGATTTACTTGCGTAACCTAGAATACCTTCAATTTTATCGCTATGAAGACCTTTAATTTTTTCAATTTCTTTGGAAGAAAAAGAAGAAAGGCCTCTCGCTAATTCATGCTCATTATTATCTACAACTAAAATATTGTCACCTTTTTTAAATTCTCCTACTACTTTTGTAATACCGGCAGCCAATAAGCTTTTTCCATTTTTTAGTGCTTTTGCAGCTCCACCATCAATAAATATTTTTGCTGAAGAACCAATAGAACCTACAATCCATTTTTTTCTTGCAACCAAAGTTGATATTTTAGGAACAAAGCGAGTATAAATATTTTTTTCAATTAATCTTTTTAGAGGGTTCATATATTGTCCATTTGCAAGAATCATTTCACATCCTGCATTCATACAAATTTTTGCGGCATCTAATTTAGTATTAATTCCTCCTGAGCCCAAAGCATTGATTTTTTTATCGGCTAAAGAATAAATTGTACTGTCTATATTTTTAACTTCTTTAATTATTTTTCTTTTATTCTTAGCATCTTTATATAAGCCATCAACATCTGAAAAAATAATTAATGTATCTGCACCAATTATTTGAGCTACTCTCGCTGCTAATCTATCATTATCACCATATTTAATTTCAGAGGTTGCAGTTGAGTCATTTTCATTCACTACTGGAATAGCTTCCAAATTAAACAAATTTTCAAAAGTTCTTCTTGCATTTAAGGCTCTTCTTCTTTGCTCAGTGTCATCCGGTGTAATTAATATTTGCCCTATTTTAATTTTATTTTTTTCGAACAATATTTTAAATTGATCTATCAAATAAATTTGTCCTACAGCAGCAATAGCTTGGCTCATTTCAAGTTTAATTTTTTTCTTTTTTATTTTCAAATAGCTTTGACCAAGAGCAATAGCTCCAGAAGTCACTATAGTGATTTGTTTATTTTTTCTTATTTTTTTTATATCTTTTATTAAGCTTAATAACCATTTTTTTTTAAATTTCCCTTTTCCATCAACAATTGTTGATGAACCTAACTTTATTACAATTTTTTTTTTGTTATCTAGAAACATTTTTAAGCAATATTTTTCTTACTTTTTTTAGATCTTCTTTTGAAAAAACAGAAATAACTTCAAATTTCTTTTTAATTTTTTTTTTAAATTCACTTAATTTTCTTTCAATACTTTTTTTATCAAATAAATCTGACTTGTTAAAAATAACCATTTCCTTTTTCTTTGTAAGCTTATCACTATAATTTGACAGCTCTTTTCTTATTTTTAAATAGTTCTCTAATATATTTTCATTTGTAAGATCTACTAAGTGAAGTAATACCTTACATCTTTCAATATGTCTTAAAAATTTATCACCCAATCCAATGCCTTTATGTGCACCCTCTACCAGTCCTGGTATATCAGCAATTGTAACTTCTTTTCCATCATAAAACGAAACACCTAGGTTCGGATCCAAAGTAGTAAAAGGATAACTTGCTATTTTTGGTTTTGCTCGAGTAATAGATGCCAGTAAACTTGATTTACCTGCATTAGGTAAACCAATAATACCAACATCAGCTATAACTTTTAATTGTAACCAAATCCAAAATTCCTCACCAATTTTTCCGCTAGTCTTTTTTTTTGGAGCTCTGTTGGTAGAGCTTTTAAATCTAACGTTTCCCAAACCTCCTTTTCCACCGTATGCAACAAGATATTTATCTTTATTTTTTGTAAAATCATAAATCATTGTGTTGTTATCTTCTTCAAAAATTTGAGTACCCAAAGGAACTTTAATTATTAGGTCTTTACCGTTGGCTCCAGTTTTATTTCTTTTGCTTCCAGACTTTCCTTCTTCAGCTTTAAAATGTTGTAAATATCTAAAATCAATTAAAGTATTTAAATTTCTTTCGGATTGAAAAATAATTGAACCTCCATCTCCTCCATCTCCTCCATCAGGTCCTCCATATTCAATGAATTTCTCTCTTCTAAAACTTGCTGATCCTGATCCTCCATTACCAGCTTTTATATAGATTTTTGCTTGATCTAAAAATTTCATTATGAGCTTTTAAACAACCTAAGTTATTTACTTAATTGGGAATAACAGAAACAAATGTTCTGTTTGACTTAGCTTTTTTGAATTTTACTTTGCCTTTAACTAATGAAAATATGGAATGATCTTTTCCCATTCCTACGTTCTCTCCAGGATGAATTTTAGTTCCTCTTTGTCTTACGATTATATTTCCAGGTATTACAATTTGGTCACCATATCTTTTCACACCAAGGCGTCTACCTTTACTATCTCGTCCATTTCGCGATGATCCACCTGCTTTTTTTGTTGCCATTTGTAATTCCTATTTCTTTTTAATTGTTTTCTTTTTTTCTTTTGATTTTGTAATAATTTTTTTAGTTTTTGCTGTTTTATTCTCAATTTTTGCCTCGGAGACAATTTTTCCATCTTTAGACAAAATTTTTGTAATTTGGATTTTTGAATGCTTTTGCCTGTGACCATTTTTCTTTCTTGAGTGCTTTCTTCTTCTTTTGTGAAAAATTAAAACAGTTCTATCTTTGACGTTGTCTAATAATTTTGCCTCCACCATTGCGCCTGAAATATTCGGACTTCCTACTTCAGTTTTCTTATCATGATTTATTAGTAAAACATTTTTAAATTGAATAGTTTTGCCTTTTTCTGCATCAATTTTTTCAATTTCTAAAATTTTACTTGCAGAAACTCTGTATTGTTTTCCACCAGTTTCAATTATTGCAAATGACATAAAATCTCTTTTTTTAGTTTCCACGCAATATAGCTCTCAGATTTAACAAGTCAAGATTATTGAGGCTAAAAAGCGTCCTTTAACTCTCGCAATTTGATAAAAACTTCCTCTTCTGAAGAATCTTTTAGGTTTAATGCTTGTTTAACACTAGGATTATCACATCTTAAAAAAATATTCATTTTTATTTCTTCATCGATAGTAGTTGGAACAGTAGGTTGACTACTATTTATTTTTGACTCAACATTTATTTTTTTTTCTTTTAGTAAAGAATTTTTATGATCATATTTTATGCAGAAATCCAAATTCATTTTTGTATATTCATGTCCACAATATACTTTTGTTTTATTTGGAAGATTTTTAAGTTTATTCAAAGAATTAAACATGTCTAGATACGTACCCTCAAATAATCTACCACATCCTAGTGAAAACAATGTATCTCCAGTAAAAACAATATTTTCCTTTTCAAAGTAATATGCAATATGTCCTTTTGTATGTCCTGGGATAAAAATTACTCTAAATTCAAAATTTCCAATTTTTCTTTTTTCATTTTCTTTAAGCATAATATCTATTCCTGGAATACGTTCTTTATCTAGTCCGAAACCTAAAATTTTTGATTTATATTTTTTTTTCAATTCTAAATTACCATCAACATGATCAGCATGATGATGAGTGTTTAAAATAAAGTCTAATTTTTTGTATTTTTGAATAATCTTATCACAAGTATGAAATTCTGATGGATCCACAATAGAAACAGTATTTGTAACCTTATCATAAATTAAATAACTATAGTTATCGTTTAAACAAGGAATAATTTCTACTTCCATATTATCCAATTAAAAAAATTCCCAATTTTGAAAAGAGATTTTTTATTTCTAAGTTATTCTTTTTAATCAATGATGTTTTATCTTCATTTACGCCGACAACTTTTTTAATTTTAATTTTTTTTTCATCGCAAAAATTAAACAAATCTTTAATTGTACACATGTGCAAATTTGGCGTATTATACCAAGTGTTTGGCAAGGTTTTCGTAACAGGCATTTTGCCAAAAAATAAAAGTTTTGTTCTTACCTTCCAATAACCAAAATTTGGGATAGAAACAACTACAGATTTACCAATCCTTAAAAGTTCTTTCAGAACTTTTTCAGGATCATAAAAAGCCTGAAGTGTTTGGCTTAAAACCACATAATCAAAAGATTGGTATGGAAATTGATGTAGTTCCGTTTCTGCATTACCTTGAATTACAGGCAATCCTTTCTTTATACATTGTTGCACATTATCTTGATCAAGTTCAAGTCCTCGAACTTCAATACTTTTTTCTTTTTTTAGAAAATTCATTAAGGATCCATATCCACATCCTACATCTAGCACTCTAGTGTTATTTGGCAGTAAGTCTGCAATTACTTTAAACTCTTTTTTCATTTTTAAATTTTTGGTGCATAGAGTCCAAAAACCCTTTTAAGGTTTTCAGAAACTCTGATTCATTAAGTAGGAAAGAATCGTGACCTTTATCAGTTATTATTTCTGAATAAGAAACATCTGCACCAGAAGCATTAAGTGCGATCACAATATCTTTGTTATCTTTTGTTGTATAAAGCCAATCGGAAGAAAAGGATATAACTAAAAATTTTGTTCGTTGATTTTTAAATGCTTCAGTCAATCCACCTTTAAATTGTTTTGAAAGGTCAAAATAATCCATGGCTCTAGTTATATAAAGTACAGAATTAGCATCGAATCTTTCTACAAAAGCATAACCTTGGTGGCGTAAATAACTTTCTACTTGAAAGTCAGCATTAAAACTAAATTCATAATCTGCTTTTTCTTGTAATTTTCTACCAAATTTTTCTTGCATTCCTTTTTCTGATAAATAGCTTATATGTCCAACCATTCTGGCGACGGCCAAACCATTTTTTGGCTGAACATTTTTTAAAACATATTTACCATTATCCCATACTGGATCTGCCATAATAGCTTGACGCGCTAACTCATTTAAAGCAATATTTTGGGCGCTATGACTTGAACTGCAAGCTATAGGAATTGCAGAGAAAGTTTTATCTGGAAATGTTGCACAAAATTGTAATAATTGCATACCTCCCATAGACCCTCCTGTTGCGCACAAAAGTTTTTTTATTCCAAGATGTTCGAGTAAAGATTCTTGTGCTCTAATCATATCTTTAATCGTTATTACTGGAAAATCTAATCCATAAGGTTTTTTAGTTTCAGGATTTATATTTCTTGGTCCTAAAGACCCCATGCAACCTCCAATAACATTAGCACAAATTACGAAATATTTATTTGTATCAATTGCTTTATCAGGGCCAACAGCTGTAACCCACCATCCCTCTTTATTTGTTATAGGATTAGTTCCAGTAACAAATTGATCTCCAGTTAGAGCGTGGAAAACAAGTATAGCGTTATCTTTATTTTTGTTTAATTTTCCATATGTCTCATACGCAAGTGGAAAATTATTTATGGTCTTTCCACAGTCCAATCTAAGCGGTTTTGAAACCTCTAATTTTTTAATATTTTCAATTTTACTATTCATCCAAAAAAAAAGCCCAGCTAAACTGGGCTATCTCCTATTTAGCTACATTTATAAAGCGCCTGCAATTTGGTTAAATCGGCGCCTTAAGC
>MDTA01088416.1_pt1 | contig 45031 bp, 48 predicted proteins | sample 811151 | NCBI WGS metagenome assembly MDTA01 (sample SAMN05326648, study PRJNA326480) | marine metagenome | isolation source: seawater | place: Indian Ocean: South | collected 2010
CCTCTTGGTGAATCAGACCCTCTCCCTTCACTTTTAAAAGCTGGCATGAAACTCACGATCGCGTTTGACGACATTTCTCTTCCTCTTCCACCAATGCGTAAACCAGATATTAGGCAACGAATAATAGAAGCTGTGTTGGATATGGCTGCCGAAGCTGGAGTAGACGACGTGCACCTCATCGCCGCCCTTGCTCTACACAGGAGAATGACCGAAGATGAGCTGCGTCATGCAGTAGGAGACCGTGTATATGATTCTTTTGCTCCAAAAGGATTGCTCTACAATCTTGACGCAGAAGACCCTGAAGGAATGGTTGTTCTAGGCGAAACGCCGCATGGGGAGGAAGTGCACTTTTGCAAAAGAGCGGCAGAGAGCGACCTGCTGGTATATGTAAACATCAACTTAGTTTCTATGGACGGCGGTCATAAGAGCACAGCAACAGGTTTAGCTGGATATACCGGTTTAAGACATCATCACAATCCCCACACTTTGAAAAATTCAAAGTCAATAATGGATCGAGAAAACTCAGCCTTACATGCTTCCAACTGGCGTATGGGAGATGTAATAAAGGATGCGGGCGTGAAAATCTTTCAGATTGAGACAACTGTGAACAACAACACATTCGGAAGAGAGGGACCTCTAGCTCTTCTTCAAAAAAGAGAGTGGGAATGGAGTGCCAGAGATAGAGCCCAGTTCATTGCAATGCAAAGAGGTTTAGAGATCCTTCCTGTTAAAACCAAAAGAAGTATCTTTGGAGGGTGGCAGTCGCCTTATGAACTTACTTCAATTCAGGCGGGTGAAGTTGAGGCTGTTCACCAGAAAACCATTGAAAACGTATACGCTCAGCAACTCGTACAAGTTGAAGGACAGACAGACATTCTCACAATGGGCCTTCCTTACATCTGCCCCTACAACGTGAATTCCATAATGAACCCCATTTTGGTTATGTGTCTCGGACTTGGTTATTTTTTCAACCTTTATAAAGGAAAGCCTCTTGTTCGTGAAGGAGGAGTACTCATAATGAGCCATCCAACTCCTTGGGAGTTTCACCCCGTACACCACCCTAGCTACATCGATTTTTTTGAACAGGTCCTAACAGAAACAACCGACCCAGTAGAGATCGAAAAGCGTTACGAAAAACAATTTGCAGAGGACGAATGGTACATCCACCTGTATAGAAACTCTTACGCCTATCACGGAGTGCACCCTCTATACATGTGGTATTGGGGAAGCCATGCGATGGAACACCTCGGAAGAATTATTATCGTCGGTGGCGATAAGAAAGCTGTTAACCGTCTAGGGTTCCAGTCTGCTTCAACTCTTCAGGATGCTCTGGAAATAGCTACCGATGTTGTAGGCCCTCAACCGACAATCACGCACTTAAAAACCCCTCCCCTGGTTATGGCAGATGTGATTTGAAATGAAAACGATAAGTTCTCTCGCATATGGTTTTAGGAATAAGTTTCTGAAACTTGGCTTTCCATGGGTGGAAGCCCCTTCGCCTATAGGTGTTGAATCTATAACGAAAAAGAATTCTCTAGGAGCAGATTACGATACCGACTGGGCGCGTCGTCCAGGAGCACGTTTTGTACGAGCTGTCGTCGTGGAAACACTTATGAGACCGGTGATGTCATTCCTCGCTTCGCCAACGCGTGAGGGATTAGATCGACTAGGGAACCTTGAAGGGCCAGCTATTTTTGCTGCTAACCACCAGAGCCATGCTGACACACCACTCTTAATTACCTCAATACCTGAACCGTGGAGACACGAACTAGTAATTGGAGCTGCTGCAGATTATTTCTTCAACACAAAAGCCACAAGCGCACTATCAGCTCTAGCTATAGGGGCCGTTCCGATCGATAGAACTAAAGTAAGCAGGCAGTCAGGCGACATGATTTCGGGCCTGATAGGTGAAGGGTGGAGTCTACTCATATACCCCGAGGGAGGTCGTAGCCCTGATGGGTGGGGACAACCGTTCAGAGGCGGCGCTGCCTACCTAGCAATACGTTGTGGCGTCCCAGTTGTCCCGATACATGTTTCAGGAACAGGAAAAATACTTCGAAAAGGCAAAAATCTACCGAGGCGTTCAAAGAGTACAGTCACCTTCGGTTACCCAATGAACCCCGAAAAAGACGAAAATGCGAGATCCTTCAGCGCCCGAATTGAAAAAGAGGTTAGAAGTCTCGCTGACGAAACTTCCTCCAGCTGGTGGAATGCTAGAAAGAGAGCTTATGTTGATACCTCACCATCTCTAACTGGACCTGAAATTGGAGCTTGGAGAAGGTCTTGGGCTCTCAGCGAGAAAGATGGGAAAACCCAAAAACGTAGACGCCGCTGGCCTGTTATCTGAATTGGCAAGTTCGTCACAGTCGAGTTTAGATGAATTTTGTTCTGATAGATTCAAATTATGACAGTTCAATCCCAGACTCCGACAGAACTAGTTGAAGGTGTTTACGCAAATCTTGAAAATCGCCTATCTGCTGGAAGAAAAACTTTAAATAGGCCCTTAAGTTTGGCTGAAAAAATTCTGATTAACCACTTGGAGAATCCAAACAACACAGAAATGAACCGCGGTGAGTCATATGTTGATCTAAGACCTGACAGGGTTGCTATGCAGGATGCAACTGCTCAAATGGCCTGGTTGCAATTCATGACAGCCGGTCTAAACGAAGTGCAAGTCCCTACAACTACACATTGTGACCATTTAATCCAGGCTCGCATCGACAGTGCGACAGATCTTCAGGTCGCTGTCGAAAATAATTCTGAAGTCTATGATTTCCTTGAATCAGTTTGTGCGAAATATGGAGCTGGATTCTGGAAGCCAGGATCTGGCATCATCCATCAAGTCATTCTTGAACAATACGCATTTCCTGGTGGAATGATGATTGGAACTGACAGTCATACACCTAACGCAGGAGGCTTGGGAATGATCGCAATTGGCGTGGGAGGTGCTGACGCAGTTGATGTGATGACTGGATTCCCATTCAATGTCAAGTGGCCAAAGTTAATAGGTGTTCATCTAACAGGAGAGCTAAGTGGCTGGGCTTCACCAAAAGACGTGATCTTAAAGGTTGCTGAAATTCTTACCGTAAAAGGAGGCACTGGGGCAATTGTGGAGTACTTAGGCCCTGGAGCACGTACTCTTTCAGCGACTGGCAAGGGAACAATCTGCAATATGGGAGCGGAAATAGGTGCTACTACCTCCCTTTTCCCCTATGACGAAGCCATGTCACGATACCTGAATGCCACTAATCGTCAAGCCACCGCTAAAGCAGCTGACTCAGTAAGTGCAGATCTTCAAGCCGATCCGGAAGTCGAAGAAGATCCTGAGACTTTCTTCGACCGTGTGATTGAAATAAACCTCTCTGAACTAACACCTCATATAAATGGACCTCATACCCCCGATTTAGCCAGGCCTATTGGCGATCTTGCTGCAGAAGCATCCTCTAATGGGTGGCCTCTTGAGGTAAGTGCTGGATTGATAGGCTCATGCACAAATTCTAGTTATGAAGACATAACACGTGCAGCTGGTATTGCAAGAGATGCTCTATCTAAAGGTTTAAAATCAAAAATACCTTTGATGGTTACACCAGGTTCAGAGCAAGTACGGGCAACAATAGAAAGAGACGGACTTCTATCTGATCTAGAAGCTATAGGAGCGACCGTTCTAGCAAACGCGTGCGGTCCTTGTATAGGCCAGTGGGATCGGCAAGATATGGATGACGGAGTTCCCAATAGTATTGTCACCAGCTATAACCGTAACTTTCCTAAAAGAAATGACGGATACGCCTCAACTTTTGCTTTTGTTACTTCACCTGAAACTGTTGTAGCCCTAAGCATCGCCGGAACACTCGATTTTGACCCTGCAGTCGACTCACTAACTGCTGAAAACGGTGAAGAGGTTAAACTTTCCGTGGATGTTGGAGAAGAGCTTCCCTCGAAAGGTTTTGATTCCGGAGAGGAAGGTTTATTTCAACCTCCTCCCGACGACAATTCAGAAATTGAGATTTCGATACCCTCTACAAGTGAAAGACTTCAAGCTCTCACCCCATTCAACCCTTGGGACGGAAAAGATCTTGAGAATCTACCGATTTTGATGAAAGCAAAAGGAAAATGCACAACCGACCACATTTCAATGGCAGGTTCTTGGCTGAAATATAGAGGACATTTGGAGAATATTTCAGGAAATCTCTATTTAGGAGTTGTTAACGCATTTACAGACGAAGTTGGAACTGGAATCGATCTAACTGACAATGAAATACGACCTTACCCTGAGATTGCAAAGCGCTACCACGAAGCTGGAATAAATTGGATAGCCATCGGTGATGAAAACATTGGTGAGGGTTCTTCAAGAGAACACGCTGCTATGGAGCCAAGATTCCGAGGTTGCCGCGCTGTAATTGCACGCTCTTTTGCCCGAATACATGAGACCAACTTAAAAAAACAAGGAATACTGCCTCTAACATTCAACAACTCAGATGACTATGAGCTAATTGATGAAAAAGATCGGATTTCTATAATCGGTCTAAGTGATCTGAGTGAAAATCAACCCGTAGAAGTCTTAATAAACAAATCTGATGGTGAGACTTTGACCATAAAAACCAACCACTCAATGTCAGATGAACAAATCGAATGGTTCAAAGCGGGAAGCGCATTAAACCTGATTCGGCAAAAAACTAAGAGCTGAATTTTCTAAGTCTGTAACCGCGATTGCGAGCTTCGGCAAGCGTGTCAGGCGAAAAACAAATATATGTTTCGTTCTCAACAAGCTCGTCAATGAGAACCCTCATGGATTCGCTTTCTTCAGAGTCGTCCAGGTCATACACCTCTTGAGTCCTCTTGTCTCCTATAAATCTATTATTTTCAAAATTACTAAGCCGATCCATGAGGAAATGATATCTGATATCAATGAAGCTTTGTAAAAAGATTTAGGGGGTGCACTTCAGTGCACCCCCTAAATTGAAATATTGGAACTATTTCTGGATTTCTCAGATAGACCTAATCGCTAGTTGGGACCAAAACCAGCAGCCGAATCTGAGGGTGGCTGGCGGAAATTCGCCAGATGGTCCAGAACCGCCTAGCGGCCACCCACCTCCGAAGTCCCATAACGTTTACTACTAATCTGGACCACCTCCTCTCTTCGGTAATCACGACTATAGACGCGAAAAAAGAATCGGCCATCAATTTGCGACAATCTTTTAAGTTGTTAAAAGGAAAGATTCCCTTTAAATGAACTCTGCTCCAAGCCTGCTTGCACAGCTAAGCGATCTGCTTCATCATTCCATCGGTCACCTGAGTGGCCTTTAACCCACTCAAAAGAGACGTTCCCACGTTCTATATAAGTTTCAATTAAAGGTTCCCATAGGTCACGATTCTTTACAGGCTTTTTAGCAGAATTGACCCACCCCCTCTTCAACCATCCTTCCCACCAGCGATCACGAAAACAATTAACTACATAAGTAGAGTCACTCACAATAACTATCTGACCTTGAAATGCTTTTACAGCTTCAAGGGTGGCCTTTAATTCCATCCGCTGATTTGTGGTTTGCGATTCACTACCAGCAGCAAAATCACCATCCGGCACCACCCACGCCCATCCTCCCGGACCTGGGTTGCCAGAGCAAGCGCCATCTGTATAAATCCTTATTGAAGCAGCGCTCATATTTAGACTCTAATCCGAGCCTTGCATCAGACACTCTGTAAAAATTTTCTTTTCCTCAATTTCATTAGAACAAATTTCAAAATTCTTTCTAACGAACTACTCTTTAACCATGGCAGCTAAATTTTCAGGCGATCTAGCAATTACAGGAAATGATGACGCGGACCATCTTTTGAACAACAATCCGCTTGCGCTCCTGCTAGGAATGCTTCTCGACCAACAAATACCAATGGAATGGGCCTTCAAAGGTCCTTACACACTTCTAGAGAGACTCGGAGAGCTTGACACTTCTCAAATCGCTTCTATGGAACCTTCAAAATTTGAGTCAGTTTGCAAAGAAAAACCAGCAATACACCGCTTTCCTTCATCTATGGCAGGACGAATTCAAGACCTTTGCCAACACTTAATTGAAAATTATGATGGTGATACCGAAAAACTATGGACTGATTCAGAAACTGGCGAAACTCTATACAACCGTCTTATCGCACTGCCTGGCTTTGGAGCTGAAAAATCAATGATATTCACAGCTCTTCTCGCTAAAAGAATGGGATGCTCACCGCCAGGATGGCAAGATTACGCAGGACCATTTGCAGATAAAACCCCTAGGTCTGTTGCCGATATAAATAGTCAAGAGTCACTAACAAAAGTTAGAGCTTGGAAAAAGGCACAAAAAGCAGCCGGTAAAACAAAACAGGACTGAAAACCTACTCCCTTACCTCTCCTGTCTTTCTTGCTGAACAAAACCACTCATAAGTCGTTACCAAACCTTCAAACAAATCTATTTTCGATTTCCACCCGAGTGCTGACAACTTCGAAACGTCCAAAACTTTTCTTGGCATCCCATCTGGCTTTGATGTATCAAACGCTATTTCCACTTCAGGATAAATCAAGTCTCTAATACTCTCAGCTAAGTCCTTGATACTATGATCCACCCCTGTGCCGACATTTATATGTTCCAAATCGGAATAATTGTCCATCAGGAACAAACAGGCATCGGCTAAATCATCAACATGCAAAAACTCACGCTTAGCTTTACCACTACCCCAAACTTCAACGGTGCCCTTTTGTTGATCTTTTGCTTCGTGGAAACGCCTAATCAAACTTGGCAAAACATTTCCATTTAGTTCATCAAAATTGTCTCCTGGCCCATAGAGATTTGTTGGCATAGCAGATATGAAGTCATCCCCATACTGCCTTCTGTAACCTTCGCATAGTTTTATTCCAGCAATCTTTGCCAATGCATAACTTTCATTTGTTGGCTCTAATGGTCCACTCAACAAGGAACTTTCGACTATTGGCTGGTTCGCTTCACGGGGATATATACATGAACTTCCCAGATATATAAGCTTCTCCACTCCTACCCTGTGGCTCGCATGTACAACGGTTCCATGGATCATCAAATTGTCATAAATAAACTCGGCCGGACGGGTACTATTCGCCATTATCCCACCTACTGTTCCAGCAACAAGAAAGACATACCTTGGTTTCTCTACTTCAAACCATGCATCTACCGCAGACTGATCACGCAAATCGAGTTCTTCTCTATCCGCAACTCTCAGTTCTGAAAATCCTTCCGATTTAAGTCTCCTTATTATTGCAGAGCCCACAAGTCCTTTATGACCTGCTACGAAAACAGGACTATGGCGATCAATCATGTATTGAAGTTACCTTTTTTCCGTGGGTTGACTACCAATCGCACCCATCTCTGTCAAATAAACAATTAGGAGATCAAGCACAACCACTACCGCAACTTCATTTAAAGGTTCCGGCAGATCCAAAGATTTAGCAACAACCTCATCCACGGCAATATCAAGATCCGCGACTGAATCTTCATTGTCTCCCTTTGTTCTACCTTCGCCGATTTCCTGCCCATACTCCGAAGCGAGACCGGCTGAATCAAGAGAATCAAGCCATAAGCCTATTATTTCGAAAACCTCATCTTTTCGTAACTGTGAAGCTGCTTCCTCAGGAAGTCTCTCTGAAATCCATTCAACGGCATCATCCACTTCGAACACAGAAGGTAAAGACATCTCACTTAAATTACGAACTGTATATGCCACCGAAATAAGGGCGATAAAAAGAACTAGAAGAAACCCTAAAATGGCAAAAAATAAGATCACAATTTGGTTATAGCAACATAAGAGTCACATCACTCACACTTAAGAAAATTTAAAACTATTTTATTTTCGTCTTAAGATCTCAGATCCCAATTCGCTGTGCTAGCAGTTCCCTATGGTAAGTAGGGTCTCCGAACAAAAGCTCAGAGCTTTTCGCTCTTTTAAAATACAAATGCGCCGGATGCTCCCAGGTGAAACCTATACCTCCATGAATTTGGATATTTTCAGCAGTTGTATTGAAATACGCTTCTGAACAATAAGCCTTTGCCAAGCTAGCCACCGAAGGCAACTCATCATTGAGTTCAGCAGCACACCATCCTGCGTAATATGCGGCTGATTTAGCAGACTCGACCTCCAACAACATATCTGCACACTTATGTTTAATGGCCTGAAAACTGCCTATTGGTCGACCGAACTGAACTCTGTCTTTTGCATATTGAACGGCAGTGTCAAGACACTGTTGAGCTCCCCCCACTTGTTCGGCCGCAAGAGCAACAGCAGCCAAATCCAAAACTCTTTCAAGAACGGCCCATCCTTGCCCCTCTTCACCAATAAGAGTTGCCTTAACATTTGCAAAATCAAGCCTTGACTGTTTTCTAGTCATGTCCATAGTTGCTAGTTGTTTTCGAGAGAGTCCTTCTGAATCACCATCAACTTTGAAAAGCGAAATCCCTTTGTCGGTGCAAGCCGCCACAAGTATCAAAGAGGCGGAATTACCATCAAGAACATACATTTTTGTTCCATTGAGTTCCCATCCATCACCTGATGCTGTTGCGAGCATTGTTATGCCGTCGCTTCCCCACTTTCCACTTTCCTCGGTGAAGGCCAGAGTCGCAATTGTTTCACCACTTGCTATACCAGGTAAAAGTTCTGACTTGGCAGCATCATCACCCGAGTGAATGAGAGTATTAGCTGCGAGAACAACTGTTGAGAAGAATGGAGAACAAAGTAAAGCTCTTCCCATTTCTTCCATAACCACTATAAGTTCCACATATCCAAATCCCTGTCCACCGTACTCTTCAGGGATTATGAGACTTTGAAGCCCTAACTGCTCTGCCATCATCGACCAAGTCTCAGGGTCATAACCCAAATCGGTCTCCATTAACTCTCGAACTTTCGATTCAGGCGAATAGTTCTCCATGAACTGATTAACGAATTCTCGTAACTGTTCCTGTTCCTCTGTAAAGGCAAAATTCACTTTTTAGCTCCTTAAATCTAATTTCAGGAAATAAACATTTTTAAACTTCAATACTCGACGATATCGGGGTAAGTCGGCTCTTGTTCTCCTATTGCTAACATGATTCATAATGGATACTAACGAAAACTCAACACAAATACCCTCTTCGCCTTTATCGCCACCATGTTCACATACAGATCACCCCAGAACTGGTGTTCCTGGAGTGTCACTCTATTATTGTGACACTCAAGCTGAAATACATCGAATAGTGGTTGGCGACTTGGACAACAACGTATTTTTTCTACGTTGTCGCGAAACAGGTGAAAGCGCCCTGATTGATGCTGCAAATGAGCACGAAAAACTTCTTGAGTTGTGTAAGGCTTTAAATGTTAAAACCGTTCTTGAGACCCACGGCCACTGGGATCACATACAAGCGATTCCTGCTGTAAGGGAAGCTGGATATGAGGTTGGTGTCACCAGTGCGGATGCAAAAATGCTACCGAGCTATGACTATCTACTAGAAGATGAAACTGTAATTGAAATAGGACGACTAAGACTCCATACCATTCTTACTCCTGGACACACACCAGGATCGATATGTTTTAGACTTGAAGACTCTCCAATTCTTTTTTCAGGTGACACTCTTTTCCCTGGTGGACCCGGCACCACCGAATTTGAAGGCGGTGATTTTGAACAAATAATTAGTTCCATTGACCGTCGACTCTTCAGTCATTTACCTGGTGACACTCTGGTTCTGCCAGGACACGGTGATGATACGACTATTGGGAATGAAAGTCCTTCTTTAGAGGAATGGGCAAATCGAGGCTGGTGAAAGAAAAACCAACGGCATTACCTGCCGATGACAGACCATTTGACTACACCCCTATTCACACTTGGGAATTACCTGATACTCCGTTGCGTGACAAAAATATAGCTGCGCAAGCTTGGTTAGAGGCCCCCAAGGAACTTCTTACATCTGGCGATGATCTTGGATCAGTGAAAATCGCTTATAAACGCAGAATAGGAAACTGGCTGCTATGGCGCGCTGGGCCTGCCCGACATAGCGATGCGAGATATACAGCTGTGTCACTTGATGATGAACAAGCAATTTGCACCTTTCGACTTTTTCCCGACGGAACAGGTAATGGAATAGGTGGCGACGGCAAGAAGCATGAAAATTTCAGAACTTGGAAAATTTCGCTTAAGAATTGTTGACTAATTAACCCTATACGGATAGTGGTAATTAAAAGCTCTCAATAGACTTAAATCGTGTCAACACCCAGCCCTCTATTCGAAATCACAGACCTTCATGCCTCTGCTGAAGATGGAACACGCATCCTCAATGGAGTAAATATGACCATAAACGAAGGTGAGGTCCATGCCTTGATGGGACCTAATGGATCTGGAAAATCAACTTTAGCTTCCGTTCTCCTAGGCAGCTCCGAATACGAAGTGACAAGTGGTTCTATACATTTTCGCGGCGAGGACATTACAGACTGGTCAACTGAAATGCGAGGTAAATCCGGCATATTTTTGGCTTTCCAATATCCTCATGAAGTAGCTGGCGTTTCTGTAATAAATTTCCTGCGGCAAGCCCTTTCAGCTCGCAAAGATATAAAAATGTCGGTTCTAGAATTACGCCTCTCGATCATGGAATGGCTTGAAACACTTAACATGGATTCCTCTTTTGCAGAACGTTACCTGAATGAAGGTTTCTCAGGTGGAGAGAAGAAAAGAAATGAAATTCTACAAATGGCTATTCTCGAACCTGAAATCGCCATTCTCGATGAAACCGATTCAGGTCTAGACATTGATGCTCTAACCGTGGTAGCAGATGGTGTAACGAAAGTTCGTGAAAAAAATTCAAGTCTAGGTGTTCTTACAATCACCCATTATCAGAGGCTTTTAGAGCATTTACGCCCTGATGTTGTTCATGTAATTATGGACGGCAAAATTGTTGCTAAGGGTGGTAATGACATAGTTGAAAAACTTGAATCTTCTGGATATGAATCTTTCCGGGGTAACTGAAATGTCTGACTCTAATTTTGATCCTAAAAAGGTTAAGAAAGATTTTCCTCTTCTTGAACGAAAAGTAAATGGCAATCCGATTGTTTATCTTGACTCAGCGGCAACCTCGCAAAAACCAATTGAAGTGATAGACCGAATGAGCGATTATTACAAGGAAATAAATTCTAATGTTCACAGAGGCGCCTATCATATAGCTGAACTTGCAACTGCGGAAATGGAAGAAGCGCGACACAAAGTGCATCGCTTCATAAATTCTCCCTCTGAGAAAGAAATAATTTTCACGAAAAATGCCACTGAAGCCATAAACCTAGTTGCTTACACCTGGGCACGAAGTGAGTTGAGCACCGGTGACGTGATCCTCTTAAGTTCTCTGGAACACCACTCGAATATCGTTCCATGGCAGCAACTCGCAAGTGAAATAGGAATTGAAATTCGGTGGATCCCTCTAACAAAAGATGGATGTCTCAATCTTGAAAATTTAGATGAATTGCTAAAGGGAGTTAAGCTTCTATGCGTCACTGCAGTTTCTAACGCTTTAGGAACAATTAATCCTGTAAAGGAACTTGTTAAAGCTGCTCATAGTGTTGGGGCTATTTGCTTAGTTGATGCCTGTCAATCTGTTCCACATTTCGACACTGATGTATCGGATCTGGGCGCTGATTTTATTGCTTTCAGTGGGCACAAAATGTGTGCTCCTACAGGTATTGGTATTCTTTGGGGTCGTCTGGAACTATTAGAAAAAATGCCACCTTTTCTTGGTGGAGGTGAAATGATTTTGAATGTGACCACAGAAGGTTTCACAACAAATGAACTACCGTGGAAATTTGAAGCAGGGACCCCTCCGATTGGTGAAATCATCGGACTGGGCGTAGCTATTAGCTACCTAGAAAAGTTCAGCATGAAATCGATCAGAGAGCACGAGCAACACTTGACTTCTTTTGCACTAGAGGTCCTAAATGACAGATTTGCAAACGATCTTGTTATACACGGACCCGATGACCCACTTCAGAGATCGGGTGTTATTTCTTTCTCTTACCGCGATGTGCACCCTCATGACCTGAGTCAAGTACTTGACCAATACGGTGTTTGTGTCCGCGCCGGACATCATTGTTGCAAACCTCTAATGAAACTTTTAGGCCTAGCGGCAACTACTAGAGCTTCTCTCTACATTTATAATGACGAGTCTGATATTGAAGTTTTAGCTGATGCTATTAATGAAGCAGGAAAGATTTTTAATTAACTAGTCTGGGTAAACGATGACGGGACTTGAAGATTTATACAAAGAAGTAATTCTGGATCACTACAGGAGCCCTCGCAACCAGGGTGAACTACCGACACCTCCTGCAGTTATGGAAGAGGGGTTCAACCCTCTTTGTGGTGATGAAGTCAAGGTCTATGTCCACCTCGAAAATGACTTAATTAAAGAGATCCGCATAGGAGGCCAAGGGTGTTCCATTAGTCAAGCTTCAGCCTCAATGATGACAGAATCAGTTATAGGCAAAAGTCTCGATGAGGCAAAGGAACTAATTGAACGCTTCAAAGAAATGATGTCTATTCATGCGAGCAGTCTTGATTCATCAGAAACCGACCCAAGTAAAACAATTCCCTCCATGGGAGACTTAGAAGCTTTAAAAGGTGTGGTTAAATACCCTGTCAGAATTAAATGTGCGACCTTGGGGTGGAACACTTTTGACCAAATAATTGAATCTGCAAAAAGTTAAAAACCTTCAAGTGACTCTACTTTTTCTACGAATTTCCGATCTAAGGCTGTGAGACCTCCGGCGGAATGAGTGGAAATGGAAATCGAAACTCTATTCCAAGAATTAAACCAATCAGGATGATGGTCTAGATCTTCAGCTATTTCTGCAACTTTGCGCATGAAACCAAATGCTTCTGCGAAATCATGGAACTGGAATTCTTGATGCAGGCTCCCATCTTGATGCGCCCATTTGGGAAACTTTTTGATCAAAGCTTCCAACTCTTCTGGTTCTAAAAGTTCTTCTTGCAATTTCTACCTACTTCAAGAACTTTTGATATCCGTCTTCTTCCAGTTGAGATGCCAAATCAACTGAACCAGTTTCAACTATCTGCCCGTCTACTAGTACATGCACCTTGTCGGGCTCAAGAATTTCCAGCAAACGACTGAAATGAGTTATCGCCAGTACACCTAATTGGCTGTCTTCTGTGGCTTGCTGAATCCGTCTTGCTACCAAAGCAAGGGAATCAAGATCTAGGCCAGAATCAATCTCATCTAAAATTGCGTAACTCGAGTTGGAAACTAAGAGTTGAAGTGTTTCATTCCTTTTTTTCTCGCCTCCGGATAGGTCGACGTTCAACTCTCTTTCTATGAATTCATCTTCGATTTCAAGATTCTTTGCTTCTGCATGTAGCAACGATAATGACTTCTCAGGATCAAGCCCAGAAATAACGGCCGCTTCAGTTATAACATCAGACACTTTCACGCCTGGTACTTCTATTGGTTGTTGCATAGCTATGAACATTCCAGCTTGAGATCTTTCCCATGTTTTAAGAGAGAGAAGATCTACTCCATCTAATGTGATTGACCCAGAAGTTACTTCGTAGCCCGGTCGACCCATTAGAGCATGAGCAAGAGTTGATTTACCCGATCCGTTAGGACCCATAACAGCATGGACCTCTGAAGGTCTTATTTCAAGGTTCACACCCTTCAAGACCTGTTTGTTACTAGCTTTAACGCATAGATCTTCAATAATAAGAACTTTTTCGCTTGTCATTCGATCACCAAAAAAACATCGTCGCCGGAAATCGTCACTTTATATGTTTCTACACTTTTAGTAGCGGGAAGACTAAGTGCTTCACCTGTCTCGAGTGAAAATAGACTCCCATGCTTCCAACACTCCAAAGCGCATTCTTCAAGATCTACCTCACCGTCAGATAAAGAAACATCTTCATGACTGCAAGTATCACTTATCGCGTAAATCCTTTCCTGAATCCTCACAAGAGCGAGCTTGCGTCCTTCGACTTCTGCGCGATAGGGAGTTGCTTCTGTGAGTTCTCCAATATGGCATACCTTGTACTCTCCCATATCAGCTCTCAGCCCTTGAGTGTCTCTGTAATGAATCCAACATCTTCAATCTGATTTCTTCGACGAGTAGAGGGTCATCCAATTTGGAAATTATCTCATCAAAAAACCCTGTGATAATAAGACGCTCTGCTATTGAAGTTTCAACTCCTTTACTCTCTAAGTAGAAAAGTTGCTCAGTGTCAACTCCTGAAACAGTCGATGCGTGGTTACAAACCACGTCATTGGTTTCAATCTCTAGATTTGGAACACTCTCCGCCCAAGCATCATCGGAAAGCTTTATGTTCCTATTAGTCTGCTGGGCTCTTGTTCTAATTGCTTCGGGTAAGACCTTGATCAAACCTGAGTAAACTGATCTTGAATCATCATCCAAGGCTCCCTTGAAAAGCAACTTACTTGTCGTGTCAGGAGCCCCATGTTTTTGAAAGGTTCGAAAGTCGAGAGTCTGTTCCCCACTACCAAAATATGCAGCTCTTGAATGCGCCTCCGCTCCCCTTCCCTGGAGTTCGCAACGTATCTCACTTCTGGCGTAATTTCCTCCGAAAGCCGCTGTAAATGTTTCAACATAAGCATCTCGTTCAAGATAAAAATTCTGTTTTGATACTTGCCACGTTGTCTTTCCTAAACTCTGGAGAACTGAATGCTTAAGTCTGCTATTTTCACCAATTCGAGCGTTAAGAACCGGTACTGTTAAATAACTTCCCTCATCAGATAGATGATGTTCCACTATGTTCACTTCAGAGTTTCTGCCCAAGTCGATAAAAATAGCTGGACATGAAACTAAACCTTCTGTAACAGCTTGAACTTTTATGTATATGGGGTCTCTAATCACCACATCGTCAGGGACATGTAGAACTAATGTCTCTGGGTTGTACGAACGATTCAAACAGTCAAAGAAATCTATTGGCTTATGAAGTCTTTCGTCCAGGTTGATTAGCTCTTCGTTTATTTTCGACAACGGGCCTAGATTGATTTCGGAATTCTTATAATATTCGTCATTCCCGGAGGCAGTTATCCATCCGTCTAGAACTGAGATTAATCCTGATTCTCCTGCATTTGAATCCAAAAAACTTTTAACGTCCGCTTCTTTGGAGGGACTTTGCAAAGATGGTGAAAAAACGCCTAAATCAAGTTCTCCAATTTTTGAATACTTCCACACCTCTTCTTCTGGCACTGGAAATGGAGTTTTTTCAAGTTGTTCTAAAGCTGAGTTCCGCATCCCGCTAGTAAGAGCTGAGTCCGGGAAAGAGTCTTCGCTTTGATTTGTAAAAGGGTTCAATTAAAACCTGCTGGGTATTATTTTGTGAATAAGCTTTCTACGAATTTATCCTATCTGCATAGGAATAATTGTCGAGGGAAAGGTAAATCCGTCACTCTTGCAACAGGTGTGAAAGTGATCCAGGTTCAATCCGACAAGTTGTCTCGAAGTCGTTAACTTCACTTTCTTTAAGTCGTATCACTCTCCCCATCCTGTAAGCCGGTAAGCGCCCTTCATCTATAAACCTGTATAAAGTTGCTGTCGTGACTCCGAGCCGTTGAGCTGCTTCGTTGCTACTCATCCATTGCACTTGTGGCTTAGATGCCGGTGAATCACTATCCATTGTTGAATATTAGACCAAGTAAAAATAGATCCGATGTATACCTTTTTGCTTTGACGCTTAAAGAAAATTTTGGGATGGCTGTTTTAAGGCGTATTGTTTTTCTTATTGATATTGCTACTTAAGGGTAAAGATATGAACGGCGCTTCAGAAAAAGAAAGCGAGATTGATGAAACTTCTGCCTTAGTTGGTGAACTGCCGACTTGGTCAATTAAGAAATTGGTTTTTCAATTAACATTAATTGTTGTTCTTGTTATAGCAATTATTTTTCTTGTTACAAGTAGCGGCAACGAGGAGAATTCAATTTCAAAGCAAAAAGAAACTGTTGTGTCCACAGATGGTCCGATAATTGAACATTCAGGCTATCGCTACCAGTTCGGTGAGCCTGGTGACATGGTGGTGGTAAGAGAGTGCAATGGGATGAAGCTACCTTGGCTTTTGCGAATTTCTACAGGAGAACTATTCCGTTTCGATACTTGGGCTAAAAATAATGTCGCAGAAGCCTCTCTTGTACGTCGCATTGACGGATCTTCCGGCATAAGTATCATGAAGGATCCGACTTGTGACCAATTAGTTATAAGTAAATCAAACGGGAATCCGTTGATTGTTGCAAACTAAGTGAAATCAACCGCTGTTTAATACCCATATTCCATGAGGTAATTTTGGAAAAAATGCCAAAACCCTCTCTTCTAGAAATTCAAAGCCAAGCCGTTTCGCTACAGCCTGCGACCGGTGGTTTTCTGGCAAGATGCAACTAAATAATTTATCTACTTGAAGATCTTCGAATCCGTAACGTACTGCTGCTGCTCCTGCCTCAGTGGCATAACCTCTTCCCCAGTAATCAGGGTGGAGTAACCAACCCACCTCTACACCGGGCCAGTCATGACGTTCAGGTCGATGCAACCCAGCTCGTCCGACAAATTGCCCTGACTTCTTTTCTTCAAGTGCCCAGTGGCCAGTGCCTCGCAACTCCCACTGACCCACGAACCAGGCCATCTGCTGCCAGGCGTCACTCCGATCCAGGCTCTCCGGGATATGCAGCCAGCGTCGCACCTCCGGACTGTCCAGCACACCGAAATAATCGTCCACGTCATCATCCTTAAATGGTCTTAATATGAGATTCTCTGTCTCCAAAGTCGGACAAGCTGACATACCAAGACATTAATACAAGGAAATATTTGATATCCAATAGTGTCCTTCACACTACTTGGTGCTCAAATCTAGACGTGAACGAAATAAAGCTTGAAACACCTGTGCAAGGTGTTGTTTGGAAAGTCGTAGTAAAAGTAGGTCAGACCGTTAAAGCAGAAGAAACGATTCTAATAATTGAGTCGATGAAAATGGAAATTCCCATTGAATCTTCCAGTCCAGGAATAGTGCGAGAACTTTTGGTCTCTGAAGGAGATCAGGTGCAGCAAGACAGTGTCGTCGCCGTTTTAGAAATCACCTAGCTCATAAAGAGATTTTAAGGTCTGTACCCAAAACCAGAAGAAGGTCCCCCACGAAGCGGTGCTGCAAGATTAGCGAACTCACATAAAAGAGGTCTGGTTTTAGCAGGTTCGATTATTTCTTCAACCAAAAATGCTTCCGCTGTTCTAAAAGGTGAACGAACCTTATTAAGCCTTTCCGTTATTTCTGCAAGTAACTCGTCTGGATTTTCAGAATTTTCTAACTCCGCTCCATAAGCGGCTTCAATCCCCCCCTCAACAGGAAGGGACCCCCAGTCACCTGATGGCCACGCATAACGATATTGAAATCTGTGAGCAGGAGAATGGGCTGCACCTGCCACCCCAAAAGCTTTACGTATCAGAATCGAACACCACGGGACACTTGCTTGGTAAACGGCTGCAAGGGCACGCGCACCATGCCTTATTGTTGCCTGTTTCTCAGACTCTGTTCCAATAACAAACCCAGGGTTATCTACAAGATGAACAACTGGTAATTGAAAAGTTTCTGCAAGATCAACGAAACGAACAACTTTTTGAGCTGCATCTGCTGTCCAACCGCCACCATAGTGATATGGATCACCCGCTAGCACCGCAACAGGCCAACCATCCAGCCGAGCTAGCCCTGTAATTGTAGAACGTCCAAAAAATGAAGACATCTCAAAAAAAGACGACTCATCAAAAACCGACTCTATTATGTTCCTCATTTTGTAAACTTTTCGTCTGTCCCTTGGGATTATGTCATTCAAGCTCGAATCAGTCCGAAAGTTTGAATCCTCCGTAGGTATTCTCTCCGCTTGTTCAAATACAGAAGAGGGAAGGTAGGAAAGAAACTTTCTCGCAGCTTCAAATGCTTCCTCTTCAGATTCAACTTCATCATCAATGGAGCCATTTCGAGTTTGGATTCGACTACCCCCCAAACTCTCTTTATCCACCTCCTCTACACCTAGTGCATTTACAACTGGCGGCCCAGCTACGAAGAGTTGAGAAAGATCCTTAACCATCACCGAATAGTGACTTGAAACTGCCCGAGCGGCCCCTAATCCTGCTACTGGTCCTAAACATAAGGAAACCGTAGGAACAGTGGAAAGATTAGAGACCACATGCTCCCATCCGGGATTTAAAGGTACGTAGGTTCTAGCGCCTCTACCGTAAGTGTTGGTACTTATTGAACATTTTGAATGCTCCTTGGAATCAAGGGTCTTGACTGAGCCTCCTCCTCCAGTTCCATCTATCAACCTGATTATTGGTAGGCGTAATTCATTGGCCATTTGCTCAGCAGCAACTTGCTTCGTAATTATCGATGCGTCTGCAGCTCCTCCTCTAACTGTGAAGTCATCTCCTGCCACCACAACAGTACGATCATCTATTCGACCTCTGCCAAAAATAAAATTAGAAGCCTGTAAATCAATCAACTCGCCGTCGTCGTTATATGTGGCCTTGCCGGCAATTTTTCCGATTTCGTGAAAAGAGCCTTTGTCTAATAAAAGGTTAATTCTCTCTCTTATATCTAGTTTTCCTCTTTGTTTTTGACGCTCAACCTTTTCACTACCACCCATTTTTTCTGCCAGAGATTCACGGAGGTTTAGTTCTTCGAGTTCGGGTTCCCATTCAGACATGTTCTGATTTTTCTTTAGGAAGTTCGGGGGGTTGTTAGATGTCTTGTGTTATCTCGCATAACTAGCTTCAAATCGTCGGAATTAAGATCCTCCACCTCTTCTAGATAGTCAAGCGGAGTTGGCATACCTTCTATGTGTGGCCAGTCTGAACCAAAAATTACGTGATCAGCTCCCATAAATTCGATTACCTCATATATGTCGTCTTCCCAAAATGGATTCATCCATACGTGTTCACGAAAAAGTTCTATAGGGTCTTCATCAAACCATCCGGGTGATTTCAATGCCTGTTGCTTGAGTTTTCTGAAAAGCATGTCTAAGTAATCAGCGCCATTCTCCACTGATGCGATGCGAAGGTTTGGGAACCGTGTGTACATGCGTTCCATCGACATCGTTATTAACCAGTCATGTGCCGCTCTTTCTATGCTGAAGGCTTTTATTGATGGCCTGTAACGACCTGTCATATTGCTTCCAAAACTGTCCTCTGCGTAGCCTTGCGTCGAATAACCACTATCTCCCGCGTGAATGACAGTGGTTATCCCAGCTTCGTTAACCCTTGACCAGAAGGGGTCAAAGACTGGGTCGCCTGGAGACAGCTGACCGCTTTCCGTCCATACGGGTGCTGGTCTCATAACAATGGTCCGAGCACCTTTTTCTAAACACCATTCCAGTTCGGCTACCGCTGCTTCTAAGTCCATCAAGGAAATGTAAGGTGCAGCAAAAATTTTCTCTTTGTAGTCGAAACCCCAATCTTCTTCAATCCATCTGTTAAACCCTCTCATTAATGCCACAACAGCTTGAGTGTCTTCTTTAAGCAATTCTTCATAAAGCACACCCAAAGTCGGAAATAACCATATGGCCTCAAGGTTTTGCGAATCAATAACTTCCAATCTTGCATCTCTATTGATATAAGCGTCTGGAAGTGGCTCTCGTTCTTTTAGGTACTCATGGGGATTCTTTCCTTCTGGATTACCACGAAAATATTTGTGCAGAGCACCGGGTTTTGCTATTGGATTCCAAGTTGGGTTAACCACAGCTTTGCTCAATTTGCCTCCGACTACGTGATATCGTCTCCCGTCTACTTCCGCCCATTGCACTACTCGAGATTGCATTTCTTCAGGAACATGCCGAGTAAAAGCATCTTCGCTTTCGTAATAGTGGTTGTCACAGTCAAAAGCCTTGAAATCTAATTCTTTACTCATAATGTCTCCATTTAAAGTGTTTACATAAAGGTTACCCACGATGAAGTATTCTGAGTTACTAGAAACGTTTCATGTCGCATAGCATCTTTATAAAGGATATGCCTTACAGAAATTGGAGGCCTTTATGGCTGGATACAAAACTCTTATATATGAAGAAAAGGATTCTGTCGGTTGGGTGACTATTAACAGACCTGAGGCTTACAACGCTTTTACTTTTGAGATGCAGGAGGAGTTTCGTTCTCTTTGGAGATCACTTCGTTCGAATGATCAAATTAATGTGATCGTTCTCACAGGTTCAGGTGAAAAGGCATTCTGTGTGGGAATCGATAGAGATGAACCTTTTACCGCTATTGACGAAGAACGAGGTTTTTACGGAACTTCTAACAACTTCATGTACGACGATCCAGGTGACTGGTTGGGTCCTAAATCAAATGACCTCTGGAAGCCAGTTATTGGTGCGGTAAACGGCATGGCCTGCGGTGGTGCCTTCTATTTTCTGGGCGAATGCGACATATTAATTGCTGCTGATCATGCAACTTTTTTCGACCCTCACGTCTCCTATGGAATGCCCGCCATTTACGAACCTATGAGCATGTTGAACAAAATGCCTTTCGGGGAAGTTATGAGAATGTCTTTAACTGGTAACTCTGAACGAATTTCGGCTGAAACTGCTTTACGAATGGGTCTTGTTACCGAAGTTGTAGCTTCCTCTGAGCTCAAATCGAAAGCAGAGGAGCTGGCAACTTCGATCGCGGAATCGCCTCCATCTGCTGTCCAAGGAACTCTTCGGGCTATCTGGGCTGCAAGAGATCTAGGCAGATTAGGTGGTAGATCTATCGCTCCATCGCTGCTTTCCACTGCAATGGACTCAGAAGTTATCAGGAAAGGTTCTGATGATTTTTCTTCTGGGAAACGTAAAGAACCCAGATTGCGCTAAACGTTAACAACTTGCCCTATAAGAGGGCTCTTCTGAGGTAGCAAAGCAACTAATCTTTCTGCCCAGATTTTGACTAAGGAATTCTCACCATAGTCTGCTTCATAATGGGCTGCAGCTAGTACAAGAAGATATGCCTGAAGTATCAGACAGACTTTCATATCATTTTCGTACTGGTTTTTTGGATAGTCGCTTATGCCATTTGAAATTAGCGCTTCATGGTATATATCTGCGAAATGCTGATAGGCGTGTAAAGCAGTCGGACCAGGTTCGATACACGAAGAAAGAAGATTAGCTACATCACAAGTCGGCCTACCGGAACTAAAACTTCCGAAATCTACCATCACTAAGCCCTCATCCGTGAAAAGCATGTTATCGGTACGTGTGTCCCCTCTTAAGAGAGCCAACGGCTCATTTAAGAACTCAACTGCTTCAACAACGTTGTCCGCAAACCAATCTGTTAGAAAGACCAGTTCTGGGGTGAATAGTTCAGGGTTGTTGCTTATTACACGATCTCTTGATCCTCTGTAAAGACCGTTCATTAATTTCGGCGTGTGTGTGACGGTCGGCCAGGCAACCCCCTCCCGGTCATCTACTAGCAATGGGTGTCTCCACCAATGAGAGTGAACAACTGCTAAAGAATTTAATATTTCAACCAAATCTCGCTCTGAAGCAAGACCCTCAGTTGTGGTAGTGCGAGCTTCTTGGATGTATTCGACAATCAACGCGTATCTCCGTCCCGATGAACGAATAAATTGCCGTGCATGACCGCCTAAGAACTTAGAAGCACCGTCGGGAAGCAACTCAAGCCCTTTATTTACCTTCCGACGGGATTCGATTTTCGCAATCGGATCACGGGCTGAATAGAAAAGTTTTGGAACCCTTACAGGAAATCGGTCTGAAAATCTTTCATAAAAATCAAATTCCCTGTCATATGCACCGTCACGCTCAATCAGAGCACGGTTTTTTTTGTCAGTAGAGGGAAATTTAACTAATACCGAGTCTGGCAGACTTTCTTCAAAGTTGTCCCACTCTAAATCAACCCTCAATGTCAATCCTGAAAATCCTTCTCCACTCTCTGGCTCTTTAGAGGAAAAGGAAATAACGCTCGAACTTTTGGCTACCCCACCTTCTCTTAAACAATCTGTTAGCCAATCAGTTGTAATTTCCTCTGCTGTTTGAGGAATGAACTTTTTGAGCTTCCGATTCACATTACCAAGGTAGTTTATTTCAAACCGCTAGACAATCTGATCGAACCATTCCCAGAACTTGCACTCCCCACAACAGCTGCATCGTGTCCTGTTTGCGTCAACTTTTTAAGAGCTGTTTCAACCTCTTTAGGTTGAACACCAAATACCAGGCCGCCGGAAGTTTGTGCATCTGCCAGAAGAAGAACGTCAATATCTTCAACCGAGTCAACTTCTATCTGTTCTTTTACCCATTCAAGATTTCTCTTGCTCCCACCGGGTAAGTTTCCCTCCATGGCGAGACTTCGCGCGTCAGGTAAAAAAGGTACATCAGGAACGTTTATCTCCAGATCAACATTTGATTCCCTGGCTGCTCTGCCCAAGTGCCCCAATAAGCCAAATCCGGTTATATCCGTGGCTCCGGTCGCTCCAGCTTCGACGGCTATTTGTGCCGCCTGGTCATTCAATTTAAGCATCGACTCAATTGCAGCTTCTGTTGCTTCTTTCGTCGACTCTTGTTTTTTGATCGCTGTGGTGATTACACCCACTCCAAGCTTTTTTGTCAAGATAAGTAAATCGTTTTCGCGGAATCCACGATTCTGTAATAAGTATTTCGGATTTACTTCTCCTAAGACAGCTAGTCCGAATTTTGGCTCGGGATCTTCTACGGTATGTCCCCCTGCTATGACAAAACCTGAATTTTCAGCAACCTGATTGGCGCCCTCTAGAACTTCTGATAGCAGTTCCGTCGAAAGTTCTTCGGAATTCCAACCAACTAGATTTATCGCCATTAAAGGTTTTGCGCCCATCGCATAAATATCAGAAACGGCGTTTGTTGCTGCAACTTTGCCCCAAGTTAGGGCGTCATCGACTACGGGTGTGATAAAATCTGCGGTCATCACTAGAGCTCTGTCTTCATCTAGACGCCAAACAGCAGCATCATCGCCAGTTGACGAATCTACGATCAAATTTTCAGATTTTTGTGGTTTAAGCCGGTGCAGAACCTGCTCCAGGTCACTGGAGAGAGTTTGCAGCCTCAACCGGCACCATGGCTGAATTGTGTCAGTCTCATGCAAACCTCCTTCTTTAGATAATTTCAGAGTAGGCGACTGTAAGGATTTTTTCAGGCTTTTTTCAAATTAATGAAACAGCTTCTAGAAGCCGATCAACATCTTCATCATCGATGTAAACACATACACCTGCTCTTACAGCCCCCTGCTCACCCAAACCCAGCGGTTCCATAGCTTCCACTGCGTAATTATGACCATTCCAAACTGCAACTTTTGCCTCTGCGATCTTCTTCGCGATTTCATCTGGCTCGTTGCCCTCAACGAGAAACATCAAAGTAGGTGCTCTGTCTTTATTGTCATGGGGCCCTAGAACTCTTACTTTGGACATACCCATAAGACCTGAAAGTAGTCTTTCGAATCTTGCAGATTCATGTTTGACTATTGATTCAAAACCAACACTAAGCAAAAATTTTGCCGCTTCTCGTATGCCGGCCAAAGTTTCCCACGGAGGTGTTCCATATTGAAATCGACCTGGCCCTTTTTCTGGAGATGGTCTAACTTTATAAACATCCAAATCGTACAATAATTCTGGATCGACCCACATGATCCCTGCGTGAGGGCCATACCACTTATACGAAGAAGTCGCATACACGTCACAACCCATTTCCTCAATGTTCACTTTTCTGTGTGGAGTAAGATGAACACCATCAACAACTACTTTTGCACCGACGCTGTGTGCGGCTTTTGATATAGAAGCTACGTCAGGGATTGACCCAATAATGTTCGATGAACCAGTTACTGCAATCCATTTAGTCCGCGGGTTAATCAAGTCAATAACTGACTCTGCTTTTAGCCTTCCGCTCTCAGGGTCGAATTCGGCCATTCGGATTATGGAACCTGAATCTCGGGCAGCAAGGATCCAAGGTGCGACATTAGCATCATGATCAAGCTTGGTGCAGATAATCTCATCATCGGGTTCTAAAGCAAAAGCCGCTGCGCGCGTCAATGTCATCATGTTGGCAGTCGTGCTAGGTCCGTAAATCATTCCATTGGAGTCTGCAGAAAGAAGCTTGGCCATCACTTCACTGGTTTCCTCTACAAGATCGTCGCAAGCTTGTGCTGCGGGAAACGCTCCATGACTGTTTGCATTATTTCCGCTACGCTGCCAGTCGCTCATAGCATCGATAGCTGTATCCACCACTTGTGTTCCCGCAGCCCCGTCAAAACGGGACCAACCATCAGATAAAGCTGGAAATCGTGTTTTAATGTCGGTTAAATCGTTCATTGAAGGCAACCTAGTGGTATGGAATTGTGGCAAATAGAAGCTTACGAGGAAATTCGTAACGTTATATCCGCTTATAACTCTTTTGGGGACCGTGGTCGTTTTGATGACCTAATCGAACTTTTCGCTGATAAAGCCGTAATGGATATCGGTGATGGTCGACTATACGAAGGTGTGGAGCAAATCGAGGAAATTTTTACAGGAACTCGCGACTCTTTATCGGATGGCGAAAAACCTTCTTATATTCAGCATCACACCTCATCTATTCATATCGACGTCCAAGACGCCAGTAACGCCACTTCTAGAAGTTATTTTTCTGTCTTTCTCACACACGGGATCGACCATTGGGGTAGATACGAAGACAAATTTGAAAAAATCAATGGAAAATGGATTTTCACTTACCGTAGTGTAAAAACCGACGGATGGGTTCCCGATGGTTGGGCTTCTAAACGTTTGGAAGGGAAAAATTGACTTTTTTTTCAAAACTCAAAAATAATTCTCTTTCCGTAAGTGTAAAACCCGAAAAAAATGTCGCTTTGCAAATTTCGGAAACAATTTTCTCATCCTTTATTTCTTACATGCAATCTGTTCAACAAATATCGGAAAAAGCTGGTGAACACTTTGCCTCCAAAGAGTGGGCTCTCAACGAAATTAACGCAAGTGAAAGACTGCAGCTCCACAACATAAAAGTTTTAGAAGCAGTTGCAGAAGTTAACAATTCTTTAGATGAGGTAATTGATAAGCGTGAAGAGTGGCGCAACTCACGTGACATATATCAACAACTTGTAGCTAGGAGACCTGACCAAGGGCTAGCTGAAACTTTCTTCAATTCGGTTGCAAGACGTGTTTTCACGACCATCGGAATAGACAATGATGTCGAAATAAGATGGTTCGGAGCGACCACAATTTCAAGAGGTGAATCTAAAGCAGAGGTATTTAGCACTTGGACGCGTCGCGGTGATTCAGCAGCACTCGTTGACTCGATCCTTTCTTCTTATGAGCTGGACATCAAATGGGAAGACCGCTCTCGTGATTCGAAACTCGTCGCTGGACGTTTAGATGCTTTCCTAATGAGTTCCTGGGGTGGGCTCAAAATGGATGGAATCGACATGCTCAAACCAGTGTTTTACAGAAATCGTGGTGGCTATTTGATCGGAAGGGTCAGATTCTTAAATCGAGTAACCCCCTTTATACTTCCTATTCTCCATGGGCCTAATGGGTTGATTGTTGACACAGTTCTACTAACTGAAGATTTAGGCAGTCGTCTTTTTGGGTTTACCAGATCATACTTTTTTGTTGACTGGCCTAACCCGTCAGAAGTTGTCGGTTTCTTGAAATCTTTACTTCCCACGAAATCTCTACATCAGATATACACAGCTCTTGGCTATCCGCAGCATGGCAAAAGCAGTCTTTATCGCTCCTTGTATAGACACTTGCAAACCTCTAATGACAAATTTGTGAAAGCTCGTGGAACTCCTGGCATGGTGATGTCTGTTTTTACTTTGGTTTCGTTCAATGTCGTGTTCAAAATTATCAAAGATCACTTTGATCCACCAAAAAATACAACCAGAGACGCTGTAAGGCGCCGTTACGATCTCGTTTACAGTCGTGATCGTGTTGGTCGAATGGTTGATACACAAGAATTTGAAAACCTCTCTTTTGACAGTGACCGATTTGACCCTGAATTACTTTCAGAACTTTTAGAGGATGCCAGTGAGTCTGTTTTTGTTGACAACGACAAGGTGATTATTAGGCACGCTTACACGGAACGTCACGTCTATCCTTTGAACCTTTATTTACAAGAAATGTCTCAAGAAAAAGCCGAAGCCGCAGCTATCGACTGGGGCTACGCGATCAAAGACCTAGCCGCCGCAAATGTTTGGCCGGGTGATCTATTTACAAAGAACTTTGGAGTTACAAGACACGGCAATGTAGTTTTCTACGACTATGACGAACTCGCTCTCCTTGAAGAATGCAGATTCAGAGAAATTCCTGACTCAAAAGATCACGAAGATGAAATGCGCGCTCAGCCTTGGTTCGCCGTTCAAGAAGGAGATGCCTTCCCTGAGCAATTCGAAACATTTATGAGTTTTCCTAAAACTGTTCCAGCGGAAATTTGGGAAAACTTCAAAGAACTACACGATGATTTATTTACAGTTAATTTTTGGCAAAGCGTCCAAAGGCAATTGGCTGATGGTGATCTACCAGAATTTTTCCCTTACCCAGAAGATCTTAGATTTAGACATGATCTGAGCGCTCATTCCGTCTAATGTCTATATTGTGAAAAGACCAATTGCTATAGCTCCATCTGTTTTACCTGCAGACTTCTCTCGTCTTGGAGAAGAATGCATTGCCTTAGAGAAGGCAGGAGTTGACCGAATTCAATTTGATGTAATGGACGGTGTTTTCGTGCCAAATTTAACTTTCGGACCTGATGTTATTAAATCACTACGTCCACTGGTAAAGGTTCCCTTCGAAGCTCATTTAATGGTTGTGGAACCTGACAATTTACTAGACAAATACATCAGCGCAGGTTGTGAAATAATCATTGTTCACGCTGAAGCGTGTCTACACCTGCACCGCACGCTAATGCATATTATTGACCAAGGCGCCGTAGCAGGAGTTGCAATTAACCCTCACACTCCTCCAGAACTTATTAACGAAGTGAAAGACCTGCTCGGTTTGGCACTAATCATGACAGTGAATCCAGGTTTTGGAGGCCAGAAATACATTTCTTCGATGGAGCCTAAAATCAGCCGTGTAGCAGAAATTCTTGATGGTTTTGATTGCGATATAGAAGTAGATGGTGGCATAAATATTGAAACAGTCTCAGGGGCGGTTGAAGCTGGCGCAAACGTTTTAGTTTCCGGAAGCGCTCTTTACAAGGATCCTAAAGGTCTTGAGAACGCTGTAAAAGAATTAAGAAGTAAAGCAGAAGCATCACAATCTTGACCTTCACAGGCGTGTGTTCCGCTAACCTTCATAGTAATGAATGAAATATCACCAAAAACAAAAACAACAACAATGGCAAACGAAGTAGATCGACTGGACTTAAATAGGTTTGATGTATTTCAGAGACTCCTAAAAGATCGGATAGTTTTTTTAGGCACTGCAGTAGACGATGAGGTTGCCAACTTTATCATTGCTCAAATGCTTTTTCTGGAAGCACAAGACCAAGAAAAACCCATCTGGCTTTACATAAACTCACCAGGCGGTTCTGTTACTTCAGGCATGGCAATCTATGACACAATGCAGTTTGTCGAGCCCGAAGTAGGAACTATATGCATGGGACTGGGTGCGTCAATGGGTCAGTTTCTACTTTGTGCCGGAGCAAAAGGTAAAAGATTTGCTTTGCCTCATGCTCGTATCCTGATGCATCAACCCCTAGGAGGCGTGCGAGGAGATGCAACAGATATAGCGATTCAAGCTGAACAAATGGCTTTTACGAAACAGATACTCCAACAACGAATAGCAGAACACACTGGCCAATCGATCGAAACGATAGAGACGGACAGTGATCGTGATCGTTGGTTTACAGCTGAAGAAGCCAGTGACTATGGAATTATCGACAAAGTAATTGTACGACGTGGTGAAATGCACTGATCTATTTACACAGTCTGCGGACGTGGCGGAATTGGCAGACGCACCGGCCTTAGGAGCCGGCGCCGCAAGGCGTGGGGGTTCGACTACCCCCGTCCGCACTTGAATAAAAAAGAAGATTCGATGCCCAAATTGCAAGGGCTGGAAAATCTGATAGAAGCCGCGCCTACACCTATCATCCACTTAGCATCTGATGCTTCTGCTCTTAAAGTCAATCCGCAATGGTCTATCTCAACAGGACAGACCACCGAAGAGGCTATTGAATTTGGATGGATGGAGATGCTAGATGAAGAAAGCAGAGAGGACTTCCTAGCTGACTTAAACCGTTCTTTAAGTCAGGGGAATTCGATTAGAGGAAGGCTGAAACTACAGAATATTTCAGGTCAAACTCGATGGGTGGACGTATCAACTATCCCTTTAAGAAACGAATCAAACATTCCAGAAGGAATCGTGATGCTGCTTTCCGACATTTCTGAAGAAATGGAAGAAGCTAGAAGAGCAAAAGAATTGACTAGAGTTCTGGAAGCCAGTCCGGACCTTGTAGCCATTCTTGACCCATTGGGTGGGATAATAACTTGGGCAAACGATGCGATTGCTAACCATCTGAATCTCAACTCTAGAAAACAATTGCTGGAATCGCTTGATAGCTGGTCGCAAGCGCAATATGCGACTGTCGCATTGCCTACAGTGCGCTCGAGCGGAATATGGAGAGGAGAATTACGTCTAACAACTTCGAACAATAAAATTCTCCCCATTTCAACACTTTTAGTAGCTCACCGTAATGAAGAGAATCAAATAGAGGCCATCTCAATGGTAGCCCGTGACCTTTCAGAGCTAAAAGCAGCTGAACAGCGAATAGAGGCATCTGAGATACGACTGGCTGCACTAGTGGAACACGCCTCAGACCTTGTATGTGTCGCGGATGAAGCAGGTCGGGTTATCTATGCAAGTCCAGCAGTTGCAAGAGTGCTTAATTTGAGTGCTTCAGAACTTGAAGGAACTCCAGTTTTTGATCTAGTTCACCCCGACGATAGAGAAACTCTGCTGGGGAAAGTTCAAGAGATTGTCAAGACACCTGGAATCTCCCCTTCTCTGGAAGCACGTGTGGCACATGCAGATGGCGGATGGAGACACATGGAGGTTGTAACTACCAACCTCCTCAACAACCCAGCTGTTTCAGGAATTGTTATTAACGCTAGAGATATTACTGAACGCGTCGAAGTTGCAGCACAACTTGAGGAAAAAGCATTTCATGACGAATTAACCGGATTACCTAACCGCTCACTACTCTTAGAACGATTGGCAGATGCTTTACACCGAGCTTCTAGACATGATCGAATGGTGGGAGTTTTATTCCTAGATCTCGATCGTTTCAAAGTCGTTAACGACTCTTTAGGTCACAGTATGGGCGATGAACTTCTAAGTGAAACCGCACGAAGACTAGAACAAACAATAAGACCAGATGACACTGTTGCGCGCTTGGGGGGAGACGAATTTGTAGTCATTATTGGCAATATGGTCAGAACCACCGATGCTCTTGTCGCCGCTGAAAGAGTTAGGACTGCAGTAGCTCAGCCTGTAACTCTGGGAAACGAATCTACTGTGGTTACAACGAGTGTCGGTATAGCTATCGCCTTCGTGGAAGAAGCACCAGATGAACTCCTTCAAGACGCCGATACGGCAATGTACAGAGCTAAAGAAGGTGGTAGAGACAGAGCCGAGATGTTTGACGACCATCTACGAGCCCAAGCTGTTAGACGTCATTCGGTTGAACAAACGCTGAGGTCTGCTCTGGAGAACAATAGAATCGAAGTTCATTTTCAGCCTGTTGTAAGGATCTCGGACGGTTCTGTAGTAGGAGCAGAGGCTTTAGCGCGCATTCGAACAACTGAAGGTGAGCTACTGCAACCAATCGAATTTATCGACATAGCGGAAGACAGTGGACTAATAGCAGATCTTGGCAGTCAAGTATTGACGATCGCATTTCAGCGAGTTTCTAGATGGAGCAAAGAAGCTAACAAACCATTTTCAATGGCGGTGAACGTCTCCGCACGACAGTTAGCTGACCCCGCTTTTCCGACTCTAGTTAGTGAAGCGTTGACATCAAATAATTTGGATCCTCAACAAGTAGCACTTGAATTCACCGAAAGTGCTCTTATAGCAGCTAACCCAGTAACTGAACAGGTTTTAGGAGAGTTGACAGAACTAGGTATAAGAATGGGTCTTGATGATTTCGGAACCGGTTTCTCATCAATGACCTACCTGAAGAGGTTCCCAATAAATTTCTTAAAAATCGACAGAACTTTTGTTGCCGGACTCGACAACAATGATGATGACACTGCGATAGTGACCGGAACCGTCGCACTTGCTCACAGTCTCGGTCTGCAGGTCGTAGCTGAAGGTGTTGAAACAGAGCCTCAACTGAAACAGTTGCAAAAACTGCAGTGTGATTTGGCGCAAGGTTTTCATTTTTCAGAACCTGTAACAGATGCTGAATTCGACAGGTTCTTAAATTACTCGTGGGACACTCGAACCATTTCTAGTAATTAATTCTTAAGCTCTTTCAGTTTCAAGCCAAGACTTCTGAATGCTCGTCCCCTGTGAGAAAATTTATGCTTTTCTACGCCCATCTGAGCAAAAGTAGTTCCATTGCCTTCTACAGGAACAAATAGCGGATCGTATCCAAAACCTTCATCGCCCAACGGAGTCTCATTTATGTGGCCTTCTACTGTTCCATTTGCTATCAGCTCGCTGCCATCTGGATATCGGATAAGCGCCACTGTTCTAAACCTTGCTGTCCTTTGATCCATGGGTACACCTTCAAGTTCAATTAGGACTTTTTCCAGATTCTGTTCGTAGGTTGCATCATCTCCAGCAAAACGTGCTGAATATACTCCAGGAGCGCCACCTAAAGCATCTATTTCAAGTCCAGTGTCATCTGCCACTGAAGGCTTATTTGTGAAAGTGCATACTGCTGAAGCTTTCAATCTCGCGTTTTCTTCTAAAGTTGCGCCATCCTCTACCACGCCAGCCATTTCTTCTGGTCTAGGCAGCAGGACCGCTGCTCCTTCTAAAACGATTGCTATCTCGGCTACTTTGTCCGGATTTGCACTTGCGATTACTAATTCTGGGAGTGTAGTCAACTTGCACGTTCACTTGGTGCTGAGGCTAAGAGGTCACGCTGAGCTTCAGTAATTTTTTTAACTCCTAATTCAGCCAAGTTAAGCATCTCTTCTAAACTGTTTCGGTCAAAAGGTCCATCTTCAGCTGTTCCTTGAACTTCGACGAACTTTCCAGAGCCTGTCATAACTACATTTAAATCCACTTCAGCATTTGAGTCTTCAACATAGGGAAGATCTAAACGAACTTCTCCCTCGACTACTCCCACTGAAACCGCTGCTAACTCTTCACCTATTGGATGATTTTCTATCTTTCCGTTCAAAATCATTCTTGTTAATGCGTCGTGTAATGCTACAAATCCTCCGCAGATAGAGGCTGTTCGTGTGCCGCCGTCAGCTTGAATTACATCACAATCTACTGTTACTTGAATTTCTGGAATGGATGATAAATCAACTGCTGCTCTTAAAGAACGACCAATTAATCTTTGTATTTCTTGACTCCTGCCGGAACTCTTTCTTCGCACCCTCTCAGGACTAGAGCCTGGCAACATTGAATACTCAGCTGTAACCCAACCTTTACCTGTATCACGAAGCCAACGAGGAACTTCTTCATCTACTGAAGCCGTGCATAAAACCCTTGTCTTTCCAAAGGTGACTAAACATGAACCGTTAGCCATCTCTGTAAAATCGCGTTCAAATTGAAATGGTCTCAACTCGTTATATTCTCGCCCATCGACTCTCACAAGGCCTCCTCGTAAAAATAATTAATCCTTAGTTTTAGGGTAACCGCACTTCTCCATCTACTACGCTCAAGTTCAGTGGTTGATTTAAATGATAGAACGGTTGCTACGAATCGTCGAGCACGACATGAATACGATCTTCTTGACACCTGGGAAGCAGGACTTGTTCTACAAGGAAGCGAAGTCAAATCTCTCAGAGAATCAAAAGTTCAAATAGCAGAAGCGTATGTTCGTTCCGAAGGCTCAGAATTATGGCTCATAGGACTCCACATAAACCCTTATTCGAAAACTGGAAACATAACTACTGGACATGAACCAGATCAACCCAGAAAACTTCTATTACACCGAAAAGAAATTGATCAGATTATTGACCGAATCGACAGGGATGGGTTGACAGTTATTCCTTTGAAACTTTACTTCTTAAAAGGTCGAGCGAAAATCGAAATTGCCTTAGTGCGTGGACGTCGTCTACACGACAAACGTCAAGCAATAGCTAAGCGTGAATCAGAAAGAGAAGCGGAACGCTCTTTAGCTAGAAAACAACGAAGAGCATGAACGAAAAAACAAAAAAAGAATCTTGGATAAGTCGTAACCGATACGTCGCGTTTGTAATAGTTGTCGGACTCATAGACTTCGTTGTTCGAGGAGTGATCCGTGGTCAGTTGAATGGTTCCTCTCTTGTTGCCGTCGCTATAGCTATACTCGCAGCGTCTTACGCTGATAAAAAGCGTAGAGACTAAAGGCAAAACTACTTAGGAAAGTGTCACTAGTAAGAGCTATCATGGTTAATGCTCTTTTTTGGGCTTTTGAAAACTAAATAGTGTAAACAATAATTTCACAACGGGGCTGATCGGTTTCGACGCCGGTGACAGCATTCGTTTTGTGCGACCAGAGTTGCTCAGACTCTTTAAACGGGGCATAAAAAGAGACTCCAAAACGGATGATCTCGCTCTCGCAGCCTGACCTAGTTAGGTTGTAGAGAGTCATCGCGACCGGTAACGGCACGCGGGGCCGATCCACCGCAGCCTGGCAACAGAAGCGGAGGAGACCGCAGGGATAGACCGCTGACGGCGCGAAAGAACGCTGGCTTAAGGGAAATAGACCTTGAGGCAGGCCTTGTGCCAACTGATCCGGCAGTGTGACAGCCTTAAGACACAATCACGGGAATGGTCGTATCGCATGCGGTTGCACTCCGACGGACGGGGGTTCGATTCCCCCCAGCTCCACTGTTAAATGCAAAAGCCGAGACGGTCAAATAGACCGGCTCGGCTTTGACTAAATTGGAATTATATTAGTTTGGTGGCAAGCCTCTGGGAAGCAGTTCCTGGAATGAATAAATCGCCGCCTTGATCAAGCATGGTGATGTATTCGGGGTCCGCTGCCATCGCTGCCTGAGCAGCGTCTACTGATGCCATGTCTGCAAAACCGGTAATCCATGTCATTTGACCCCATGGACCATACAGATCGCGCAAAACAACTGTTTCTGATCCAGCCAACGAACCGACTTTTTCGGCTATCTCAATTGCCCATCCCATAGCGTTAGCTATTTGACCTGGTGCTATCTGAGCTGTAACTCCCCATGCGACAGAGTTTTCTGGTGAAGGTGTGCCGTGAATTATTTCTCTGATCTCATCAGTTGTTTCTCCAACACTGTGTTCTCTCAGTGATCCGACACGATCCCACCATTCATTATCTGCCAGAACTTTTGCATTATTCTCACCAAGCTTTTCATGGTTCTCCATAAGGCCACTGAATGTAAGTGTTCCTGCTGGCATGCCAGCCACTGATGCCCAGACTGAAAGCGGGTCTTCAACCAATTCGTTAACACGGTCAACGACGGATTGAACTTTCGGCATTAACTCACCTATGTGCCCTACATAGACACCTTCTCTTGAAAAAAGAAGCATTTCCCCTCCTTGTTTGGTTTTAAAACCAAAAATTAGTTATTGCAAACGTATTTTCGGCCTGCAGGCAATACTAGGTGTCAGTTTCGTTAGATTACGAATTCAGTTCTTTACGTTTTGCCATCATCACGGCGTAATCATCCACCGGCTGAATCTTTGCGGTTCCGTGAGGGATGATCGGAAATAGGCCTGCAAAAATTTGCGACGTGTTGTCCGCATCTACCACAATGAAAAAATCGTGACCTGGGCCATCAACCCAGGCACCTATAACCTCATTGACATTTTCTTTTAGTGAATCAAGAACGATGCCAAAAGTTTTTCCAGCAACTTCATCGTCATGAGCAGGGCATGTTGCCTCAGTGTGATGGTGTGTTACATGAAAGAGCATTAATACCTCCTAATTTAGTAATTTCATCATAATTACTTTTAAACTAGCCCCCTGCTGGACTTTAAAAAATTTCAAACCTAAAGTGCACCCATGGCCTCAAAAGAAGAATACATACCCAGTACATACGACATAGCCGCTGACCATGTGGAGCGTTATCTTGCTACCGATGGAGCGGATGGTTATGAGTTTCATGGGGCTACTTGTGTGATTTTGACCACTAAAGGACGTCGTACGGGTGCAATTCGACGTAGTCCAATTGTCAGAGTCTGCGATGGGGGTCGTTATCTTGCTGTTGCTTCAATGGGAGGTGCCCCAAAACATCCGATGTGGTACTTGAATCTTCTAGCAAATCCTGAAGTTACTATCCAAGATAAAGGTGAGGTTCATAATCTAGTTGCCCGTACCGCTACTGATGTTGAAAAAGAAGAGCTTTGGCCTATAGCGGTTGCAGAATGGCCCGACTATGAGAATTACCAGAAACGTACTGAGAGAGACATACCGCTTGTAATTTGCGAATCTCCAACCTAATCAAACGGCTTTTCAAGAGAAACGCGAAGAAGGCAGTCGAATTCTTTTCCAAAATCAACTGAAACTCTGCCATGGACTCGTCCTTGTCGGGTAAAAAACCGTGCGTTTCCATTAATCGGGAAAACCCCTTCGTGCCAAACTCCGGGTAGAAGACATATCCCGTAAGTTCCGTCACAATAAATTGCTTTTGCTTTATCGATTTCAGGTTCCTGCCCTGCAGGAATAACAGGAATAATGAACGGTGTCTGCTCTGTGGAGTAGAAAAGTTGCCCTCCGTCGGGGTGGTAATTCATGTGCCAAAGATCTACCGCTTTAGGAAGTGACTCATCTCCGTCAACTGCAAAACCTATTACATATTCACCCGCAACTGCTTCATTTTTCCCTACAAGCCTTCCTTCCAACCACTCTGATGAGAACCAACCTTCCGTAGTGCCTGCACAGATACCCGTTTCAGGATCCAAGGGTCTTTCTCCAGGAACTGGCCACGGGACTATAGGAACTTCAAATTTTTCTGGGTCACCTTCAACTATGAGTGCAAAATCTGAAATGTCTTCTTCGTGTCCATCGACTACTGGGATTTCAACCACGCTAAGTCCTTCGATAACTTCAGGATTCATAAGTTCATAATCTGAAATACCTGCACTCATACGATGAACCTACTCATACCAGTCTTGCTCATCTGCTTCTTCCCAGTCAGAGGGCCCGTAGACAGTTCCTGGCAACGGAGTCATGAGCTGTGTGTCTCCGCTAACCGCATAAGAAGAAAGGAGTTGCTGATTTTCTGAGAGTCGTCTGTCTTCATCGCCGGTGTCGTCCAAACCTCTGGTTGTATCAAAATTTTTTCTAAGCAAAGTCCATTTTTCTACTGTTGTTGCCCAAATCATCACTACTTCATGACTATTGGTCGTGACTTCCCACAGTCCCGTTGGGAAGACTCCATAATCTTCCATCACCGGAACTCTTTTGCGAACTACTTCATTGAGAAAATTTATCTGTTCTCCTGGGGTAACGCTAAAAACTTCATTGACGAAAAGTGAACCTCTGATTCCCATCTCCACTATCTCTTCAGTTGATGGTGAACCCTCCACTCCAGCGCAAACTCGGTCATAGCCGCCGGTTCTCCACTGGGATGCCTCATCCCACCATTCCCCATAAAAGGCGTTTCTCCGCTTTAAGTTGAGACGGTCAAGATTTCTCCCCCATCCTTCCCAACCATCAGTTCCACAGTCCCAGATATTCACCACTTGCGGCCACCTTCCTCCGGCAAATCCAAGAACGAAAAATGAGCCTTGGAGAGAAGTCATATCTGGCATGAAATTTGTAGGTTCTTTTGCGACATGTTCCATGTAGTCGTATTGACCTTGTCCAACTATGTCTATTGTCTCATGTACAAATACAGATCGAGGCATCTCTTATTTTCCCTCAATTGTCATTTAGTTGACCACTAGAATGGAATCGGCTCTGTCAAAGGAAGCCCCGTGTGCTATGTGAGACAAAAAGAGATAACTTTCTTTTTATGAAAGAACTTATCTATCCGCGCTTGTATCTACCTGCGATCAAAAAATTTGGAAAAAATACCGGAATCATCGATGGTGCCTATCAGAGTGACTGGGACACTCATCATGAACGAGTTTTACGTCTATGCAATAGTCTCTCTTCTGAGCTTGGTGTCAGTAAAAAAGATCGATTCGCTGTAATGGCTTTAAACAGTCACCAATTTTTGGAACTCTGGCATTCTGCTTTCTTGGGCGCTGGAATCATCAACCCGTTGAACCTTCGTTTGGCACCAAAAGAGTTGGCCTACATTCTTAATGATTCAGGCACAGAAGTTATTTTTACCGACCAGTTTTTCGCTCCACTAATTACTGCGGCACGCGAAGAACTCGGAGAAGATGACCCCATAAGACATGTTGTTTTGATAGGTGAAGGTGACGTCCAACATGATTTGAAATACGAAGACCTTTTGGAGTCTTCTTCACCTTCTTTACCAGAGGAGCCCGATGAAGATGATCCTGTCGTGCTCATGTACACAGGTGGAACTACAGGTCTCCCAAAAGGCGTGCTTATAAGTCAAAGAGCGCAAGTTCTAAATCTTTACCACGGCGTCATAGCTCTGGGAGGATTCGAGGTCTCTTCATATCTGATGCAAACTCCGATGTTTCATGCTGCTTCAATGACAGGAGTGTTGGCTCCTCCTTACTCGGGAGGAAATGTTGTTTTCATCCCAATGTTCGACCCGGAGGGGGCTATGGCTCTTATGGAAGCTCACCAAGTTGAGCAAACACTTATGGTCCCAACAATGATTGGCATGTGCCTCGCAGCGGAAGGATACAACCCATCACGTCTTAAATCGCTTAAGCAACTGATTTATGGGGCATCTCCTATGCCAAGGCAAATTCTGGAAAGACTATTTTCTGATCTGCCTGACGTTGAGTTAATTCAGGGTTATGGAATGACGGAAAGCTCTTCAACTTTGACAATCTTGGGAGCTGATGATCATTTCCTCGAAAGTGAAAAACTATCTAGCGTTGGTAAGCCAGTTATAGGAACTGTTGTATCTATTCAAGATGAAGATGGGAATGAGCTGCCTCAAGGTGAGATTGGTGAAGTGTGTGCACGAGGCGGCAATTTCATGACCGAATATTGGAATAAGCCTGAAGCAACTGATGAAGTTTTTGCTAATGGCTGGTACCACACTGGTGATGCAGGCTATTTCGATGAAGATGGTTACCTGTTCTTGGTCGATCGGGTCAAGGACATGATAGTTACAGGCGGAGAAAATGTTTATTCTTCTGAGGTTGAGAACGCTATTTCAAGTCACCCAGCAGTTGCGCAAGTAGCTGTTATCGGAATTCCTGACGACACATGGGGTGAAGCTGTTCATGCCATAGTCGTTCTCGAAGCTGGTGGCAGTGCAAGTGAGGATGACCTTATTGCCCATGCCAGAGAGTCAATCGCGGGGTACAAAGTGCCCAAGAGCGTGGAGTTCAGAGAGGAACCCTTACCTTTGAGTGGTGCTATGAAAGTTCTAAAGAGAGAGCTGAGGGCGCCTTACTGGGAGGGTAAAGAACGGGGAATAAACTAGCTCTCAATCAACTTTGAGAACCATAGCTCCGACATGTTGTTTTTTAGAAAATTCTTCTTGTGCTGAATTGATGTCTTGCAGGTCGAAAACTCCTCCTACCATTGGAGCGACTTTCTCCTCTTCTATGTATCCGATTAAAGCCTTGAAAACAGAAGGGTCGTAAACAGTGCATCCATGCATCTCTAAATCGTTCAAATACAGAATTCTTAAATCTAGTTCAACAATTGGTCCTGCAATTGCTCCTGCAGTTGTATAACATCCGCCTTTACCTATTGTCTCAAATAGTTCTGCGAAATTATTTCCGCCCGCTACATCTGCAAGAACATCTATAGGTCCATGTCCTAACTCAAGAATCTTATTTTTCAGATCGTGTTCATTGCGATCTAAAAGCAAATCTGCGCCACATCTTTTTATTGAATCGAATTTTTCTGTGCTGGTGACAGCTATGACGGTAGCTTCACGAAGTTTGGCGAGTTGTATCAGTGCAGTGCCAACTCCTCCTGATGCTCCAGTCACAACAACTGTCTGACCCTTCTCCAAGCGCGACCGTGTAAGCATGTGTTCTGCTGTGGCCCATGAACATGGGAAAGATGCTAGTTCTATATCTGTCATTTCTGAGTTAACCGGATGAGCATTTCTAGATGGGACGGCACAATATTGTGCGAACCCACCGTCTATTTCACTTCCTAGATATTTCGCGTTTTCTCTCCAGTTTTTTGACTTTGGGTCTCTTATACAAGGATCGACGATGACACGTGTTCCTATGAGTTCTTGATTTGTGTCATTTCCGGCTGCAACAACCACACCACATGGATCTGCGCCTTGAATTCTAGGAAAAGACAGACTCTCCCCTCCCCATGTGTTTTCATCTTCAATGTTTGAAAAACCTTCATTTGAAGTCGCCGCGGCAACTGACTTCGAATACCATCCGACCCTTGTATTGATGTCAGTATTATTCATCCCACAGGCTTTGACTTCAATCAATACCTCTTCTTCGTTAATCTCTGGAGTGGGAATGTCGTCACGAAAAGAAAGTTTTTCAGGACCTCCGTTACCAGTCAGTTGAACGCCCTTCATCACCTTTGGTATCTCGTTCAATCTAAATTTCCTTAACGTTTTGGGATTACTTCTTGACCTGGAACTTCTTCCTCATCGCAAGTCATCTCCTCTGGAAACCCAGGAGCTCTCACATCTATAGAGGTTGCATCTTCAAGTCTTCTTATTATGTTCGATGACCATTCTCTTTCCCCGTACCGGTCCATTCCATCTTCAAAAATTTTTACGAGCATCGGCGAAAGTTCAAGGGGCACTTCGTGTTTCTTGGCAATCTGATCAAAAAGGCTGACATCTTTTACTACCAAATCCATGGTGAAATTGATGTTGCGACTTCCATTCAATATCACCTGACTTTCTGTTTCGTGAACAAATGAATTACCGGAAGAAATCCGGATTGCCTCATAAGTGGTGTTCAAGTCCATTCCTGCTGCTGAGGCTGTTGTTAAGGCTTCAGCGAGAGAAACTAAATTCGCGCTAGCAAGATAATTAGTCAAAACTTTCAATACTGAAGCTGAACCCAGAGGACCTGTATGCAGTATGTTTCTGCCCATAGCTGAAACTATTGGAAAGATTTTTTCAAAAGCTTCTCTTTCCCCACCAACGAAGATTGAGATGTTTCCTGTTGCTGCCCTGTGGCATCCTCCTGAAACTGGACAATCTGCTGGGTAAGCGCCGGTATCTTCAACCAATTTACCTATACGTCGAACTTCAGTTTCATCAGTAGTGCTCATTTCCATCCATACTTTTCCCTCTGAAAGTCCTGCCAATACACCATCAGGAGCCTCCATTACCTCTTTGCATGCTTTCGGCGAAGGTAAACATGTGATAATCACATCACATGTTTCAGCGACTTGTTTCGGCGACTCAGCCCAATTTGCGCCTTCATTCAAGAGTGGTTGGGCAACTTTTTTGTCTAAGTCTCTGACCATTAGATCAAAGCCGTTTCTCAGCAAACTATAAGAGAGTTTTCCGCCGACATTACCGCAACCTATGAAACCAATTTTCATCTCTTTACCTTCTATTTAAAATTCTCTGTAAATAAAAACATTAATATTTGCAACTTAGTCGCTCACAGGCATTTGTAAATGCTTACTACTGCGTAGCCTTGAATACATGGTTGAACCAGATGCTCATAAATTTGACACTCAGTCTCTACATGCTGGTCAAAGACCGGATCCTGTTACCGGTTCGAGAGCTGTTCCCATATATCAGACAACCTCTTATGTCTTCGATTCTGTAGATGAGGCAGCGGCTCTTTACAACCTTGAGGCAGGCGGACACATATACACCAGAATCTCCAATCCGACAGTTGCTGTTCTCGAAGAGAGAATCGCTGCACTTGAAGGTGGAGTCGGAGCGGTATGCACTTCGAGTGGCATGGCTGCATTTCACCTGGCAGTAGCAACTCTTTTGGATTCTGGTGATCATATAGTCTCAAGTCAAAATCTTTATGGTGGCAGTCACAACATGATGACTTTTACTATGCCTAGATTTGGAATCTCAACAACTTTTGTTGATCCACACAATCCGAAAAATTTTCTTGACGCAGCTACTGAAGATACAAAATTGTTTTATGCGGAAGTTCTGGGCAATCCTGGAATAGAAGTTTTAGATATTCAAGCAATTGCGGATGCTGCTCACAGTATTGGAGTGCCTCTAGTCGTTGACGCAACTTTTGCCACACCTTACCTGATCCGTCCGATCGAACATGGTGCGGATGTCGTAATTCATTCTCTAACCAAGTTCTTAGGCGGTCACGGTATCGCTATAGGAGGAGCTGTTGTTGATGGGGGTCGTTTCGATTGGGCCGCTTCCGGCAAATTTCCTACCCTTTCTGAGCCGTATGACGGTTACCACGGAATTGTTTTCACAGATGAATTCGGTCCACAGGCTCTTTCAATGAGGGCAAGGTCGGAGGGTCTTAAAGATTTCGGAGCTTGTATGAGTCCCGCTAACGCCTTCTACATACTGCAGGGAATCGAGACGCTTCCTTTACGCATGCAGAAGCACGTTTCAAACACCCATAGTGTTATTGACCTTTTAGATAAGCATGATGCTGTTGAATGGATCAGACACCCAGATCATCCAAGCCACCCTGATCACGAATTGGCAAAACGTTTATACACAAAAGGTTCAGGTGCAATACTTAGTTTCGGAATTGCTGGTGGTCGTGAAGCTGGGAGAAAATTTATCGAATCTGTTGAGTTAGCTTCTCACCTGGCAAATGTCGGAGATGCTAAAACATTGGTGATACATCCTGCTTCTACTACTCATCAACAAATGAGCGCAGAGGACCTTTCTGCAGCTGGAATTGGTGAGGATCTTGTTCGGGTTTCTGTTGGCCTTGAAGACCCGGATGATATATGCGCTGATCTAGATAGAGCTCTCAAAGCTTCTCAACGTTAAAACATCATGATTATCGATCTCGCAGACAGTCATTTTAGTGCGGCCAATGGTGGCATTGACATTGAAGATATGAATGAGAATGACCCGCTAGTAATTCTAATTCATGGTGCGGGCATGGACAGAACAGTATGGTTTCAACAAACCCGTTTTCTGTCCCATCACGGGTTTAGGTGTTTCGCGGTAGATCTTCCAGCTCATGGCGAAAGTGCAGGACCCCCATTAGAAACAATTGATGAAATGGCTGATTGGGTTTCAAAAGTTATAGATCGTCTCGGAGGTCCTGCTCACATAGTTGGACATTCAATGGGTTCGTTTATTGCTTTAGCGACTGCAGCCAATCACCCTGATTCTGTTCTTTCAATTACTTTGATTGCTGTAGCTGCTGCGATGCCAGTACATCCTGACTTGCAAGCTGCCGCTGATGACAACTTGCCTAAAGGAGCCAGCTTCATAGCTGGCTGGGGTCATGGGCCAGATCAGCATCTTGGAGGTAACCCTACTCCTGGGTTATGGATGATTGGAGGCGCAACAGCAGTAGTTGAAAACTCGAAACCCGGCATCCTAAGTCTTGATCTTTCAATATGTTCAACCTATGAAGAGACTCTTGAAAAGGCCCAAAAAGTAAACTGCCCTACGACTTTAATCCTCGGCACCAAAGACAAGATGACACCAAGGCGCTCCGCTCAACCACTTATTGATGCGCTAGCGGAACCAACTGTCATAGAACTAAGTGGAGTGGGTCACATGTCCATGACGGAGGCACCTAAAAAGGTTCGTCAAGTCTTATTTGATGGATTTTCGAATATACGTAATTAATTCTGAAGCAACTCTTTAAAAGGAGTTTCTTTGCTTGGACCTGGTTCTTTTGGCAAACCTAAAACTCGTTCTCCAACTATATTTCTTTGGACCTGATCTGTGCCTCCGTAGATTGATGGTGCTGGGCTGAAAATTGTTGCCTCTTGAACCCTTCCATCAAAAGAACTTGCAGAACTACTTAACATTCCGTCGGCTCCAATAATCAAATTTCCTACATCTCTGCTTCTACGGACAAGTTCGCTCATAGCTAATTTTGCTAGATTTCCCTCAGCCCCAGTTCGACTTCCTCCCGCTTTCGCTCTCAACATATTTAAGCGGTTCACTTCGCCCAATATGTGAAGTTTTACAATCTCTTGTCTAACAACGGGATCGCTAGCTGATCCGACTTTTTTAGCTAGGTCAGAAAGCCATCTGATGTCTAAACCACGCCCTCCGTCAGTTTCAACATTCCCGTCTACACCTAAAACAAAATCTCCAACTTTCCTGTCTAGACGTCCGGCTTTTCCACCTGCGGGAACTACTACAGGTTGAGGTCCTCCACTTCCCAGACTTGAGCGTTCAACCATCAACGTAGTGTTAGCCACTGCCCAACCGTTTCCAATTCCACCAATCACGTCATCATTAGAAACTCTCGCCTCATCAATAAAAACCTCGTTAAATAAAGCACGACCAGTCATCTCTTTGAGTGGTCTAACTTCAACGCCTGGCTGATCCATATCGAAAGCGAAATATGTTATTCCCTGATGCTTAGGAGCGTCTATATCAGTACGGGCAATAAGCATGCCTTTCTCGGCCAAATGACCACCAGACGTCCAAACTTTTTGCCCTGTGATTATCCACTCATCTCCATCTTTGACTGCCCGAGTTTGAAGTCCCGCCAAATCTGAACCGGCACCTGGTTCTGAAAATAACTGACACCAAGCAATTGATCCGTCGATGATTGGAGGTATTAACCTTTCGATCTGATCAGGGTTTCCATGTATTGCAATTGTCGGTGCCGCTAACATCATTCCGAGTCCTGTAGGAGGTCCGACTACATCGTGTGAAAATAAAGTGGAAGTTACCATTCCTGTTTCAGAGCGATTCCACCCTTTACCTCCTGCTTCTTCAGGTAGAGAAGTTGCAGACCATCCTGCGTCTGAGAGTCGCTTCCACCATTCTGAAACCGTTATTTCCGGATCCCAGTTGTCCTTAATCCAATCGGACAGTTCAACTTTAATTTCTTCTAAATTAATTTCACTCATACATTGATTCTGTCAGCTAATTAATAATTCAACTACGTCGAGCGAAATCATCTAGGATATTGGTGTAATAAAAACCTATAGGAAAGTTCTCAATTGCGCTGGACATCTCTTTTTGCTCCCACTCTGCGTGAAGCACCGGCTGAAGCTGAAGCAGTGAGTCACAAATTATTGATTCGCGGTGGATTTATACGCCAATTACAGTCTGGGCACTATTCAATGCTTCCTCTCGCGTGGAGAGTAAGCAAAAAAATCGCACAAATCCTTCGAGAAGAGATGGATGCAATTGGTGCTCAAGAAGTGATGCTCCCCGCCGTACACCCAACTAGCATTTGGGAGAAATCCGGTCGTTTGGATGCAATGGGAGAAAATCTGTTTAAATTCACGGATCGAAAAGACGCTGACCAAGTTCTCGGAATGACACACGAGGAGGTTATTGCGACTGTCGCTCTTGAACTGTCTTCGTATCGTGACCTTCCACAAATGTGGTACCAGATACAAACCAAGTTCAGAGATGAACCAAGGCCTAAATCAGGACTTTTAAGGGTACGAGAATTCGACATGAAGGATTCTTATTCGATAGACATCGATGATGCTGGCTTAGACAGGTCATTTAACCTCCATCATTTAGCTTATGAGCGCATTTTTTCGCGTTTAGGTCTGAAAGCAATTCCTGTTCAAGCGTCTTCAGGGGCAATGGGCGGAAGCGACTCAGTAGAGTTTATGGTTGAGTCTCCTGCAGGGGAAGACGATGTGGCTATATGCAATTCCTGTGGGTATTCAGCAAATGTGGAGCGCGCTACTTCAGCACTTCCAAATGTCGAAAACCGCGAAGAGAGTGAAAAAATAGAAAAGTTCGATACACCAGGTATTCGTACTATCGAAGCTTTATCGTCTATAGGACACCCTCCTGAACACCAGATAAAAACCCTCGTATACATGGTCGATGGCAACCTTTCGCTCCTTCTTTTGAGGGGCGATCACCAGTTCCAGGAACAAAAATTTTGTGATGCCACTTCTTCAATGGAAATACTTCCTGCTGATGAAGACGCTATAAAAAAAGCCCTAGGTGCGTCCCCTGGGAGCCTAGGTGCAGTTGGGGTGGATGGAATTACCATTTTTGCTGACCCAGCGCTTAAAGGACGTTCTGCTATGACTACAGGTGCGAATGAAGATGATTTCCATCTGTCAGGTGTAGATGTAGAAAGAGATATAAGAGTCGACCAATGGGTTGATATGAGGGCGATAGCTGACGGAGAAGGATGTCCATCTTGTTCAGAACCCTTGAGAGTCGCACGCTGTATTGAAGCAGGTCATATTTTCAAACTCGGTCAAAAATATGCTGAAGCGATGGGTGTAAGCGTGCTTGACTCAGAAGGCAACTCGCAAACTCCCACCATGGGTTCTTACGGAATAGGTGTTGGGCGAGCTATGGCTGCTATAGCGGAAACATGCTGTGATGAAGCCGGACTGATTTGGCCTATGAGTGTGGCTCCTTATGAAGTTGTATTAACGGTTGTGAAAACCGATGATGAAAACTCTAAGGAAATCGCAAATCAGATTTATGAAGATCTAAATGACAAAGGAATCGATGTTTTGATTGATGATCGAGACGAAAGACCTGGTGTTAAATTTGCTGATGCAGAATTGATTGGAATACCTCTTCGGGTGACCATAGGACCGCGGGGTTTAGAAAACGGAATCGTCGAACTTTTAGAACGGTCCGATTCAGAAAAACCCTCAGATGAAATCGAAGTTGACAAAATAACAGATTTTCTTGTTGAAAAAATTATCTCTCAACGAGCTTTAAACGCATAACACAGAGTTTTTTGCAA
>MDTA01049120.1_pt1 | contig 44964 bp, 59 predicted proteins | sample 811151 | NCBI WGS metagenome assembly MDTA01 (sample SAMN05326648, study PRJNA326480) | marine metagenome | isolation source: seawater | place: Indian Ocean: South | collected 2010
ACCAAACCATAATTGCACCGCATAAATCTCTCCCAAAAACGACCATGATCAGGTTTGATCGGCGATTTTTCAACAAGCGATTACCCTTTATGCCTGGCTACAGGACAACGTTGATGGCGACTCTCAAATTCACTTTGACAACGACGGTGAAGTGTTCTCCGGTGATGTTCTTGCCGCGCTCCCTGAACGCAAAGACATCTTCGCTTCTGACAGAAAGGTGGTGGGTGATACCCCCAAGAGCACACTCTCACTTCGGAAACGTGATGTAGAGATGTGGCGGGAAAACGTGGAGTCAGCAATCCTCGCCGCCCAGGAAGTAGAGTCGATGAGCGAGGTGCCGTTTGATGCTTACGAAGCCACAGCTAATGAGTTATGTAATGATGCAACACGCATTGCCTCAAACGACCAGCTTGCGTCTGCTCTGGCGATTTTGGAAGACAATGGCCTTGCCGACATCTCCGCTCTCGTAGGCAGCATTGCGCGCAATGGCATGGAGTACAAAGCGCTAATGGAAAACGCGCAAGTTTAACTTTTTTGTTGTAATTTTTGTCGGTGATGGTAAGATACTATCACTGACACACACACGAGGAAGCACCATGACATCAAATACTGCACGCACCGTAACCAAACGCGACTTAAACGATCTGCTCAACAAAAAAGGAGCACGCCATTTAACGTTGCGAAACAACAAACACGGCTTCTACTTCAATAACGCGCTCGATCCACTCTGCGGCAGCATCCATGTGGGACGTTCGCTGCAAAGCGTGGACATGAATGCGTTATCTGTAAAAATTGAAGCTGCCACGCCATCACCAGGACGGCTTGCCGAGATGAAAAAGATGGAAGAACGACGCATTGCCAACACCAAAGAGGACATGAACAATCTCATCCTTTCTGCGGTCGCCAATGACGATTTGCCTGTTCTTGCCGAGCAGCTCAACACGCACAAGCGCACACTTGCCGTCATTAACGACATGATTGGCAGTTAATCTTTACAGGCGGACAAACTGGCAGGTTTAGTTTGTCCGCCTATAATGAAATAGATTCTTTTTTCTCCACCCTCAATAACATAAGCGCCACCGGTGTCTTCATTCTTGCATTTCTCCCACTGACTTTTACACTAAAAACAAGATAAACGTTATACTTTAGTCTAAAAATGTGTCCTTTTTGTCTACAAAACACGCACTTAAGCCGAATTTGGTCGCAAATATCTTGTTCTTGCGTTACAATATGATAGTCTAATGTCGTACAGGCTTTGTGAGAGATGTCGTACAAAAAGACAATAACACTATTATTAATAAGAGAAGTGAAGATTATGTCCACACAGACAAAAAGCGGCCGCATGGACGGACGAGAACTCACCACCTATTCGCGCGAAAAATTAGGGGACTCTATCCAGGCAAAGCTGGGCTCATGGGATCCGGAAATCAGAAAAGGTATCCCTGTTATGGTTGACGGCATGTTGAACCGTATTCAACAGGCTTTGATAGATAAACACTCCGTGCGTTTCAAAAAAATCGGTACTATTTGCGTCAAGTTTCGCCAGGCCAGAAAAGTTGCTCGCGTCATCTCTACCGGCAAGCCTGTTGACGTCACTCCGCGCTGGACAGCAACAATGGTGTCATCTTCTCAGTCCACAAAAGGCGACCAGCCGACCTTTATATGGTCAGACATGATACTCTTCTTATGCGAAACTTACAGCCTGTCTGAAGACAAAGCCCGGGAGCTTTACACCGAGCTTCACTGCATCCTGAACCTGGTTGCCAGCGGTGCTTGCAGAATTGAAATCCGTGGTCTCGGTACATTTACACCATCATTCCAGAAAGGCGGAAAGCGTCGCAATCCCAAAACTGGCGAGACAGTGATAACGAAAGACTCTTACCGGATCCACTTTAAAGTGTCCGATGTTATCAAACAAAAGGTCTACCTTGTTTCTGATGAGGCCAAGCCTAAAGCTGCATAAACACTGATGTTGTTACAAAAGACCCGCTCCGGCGGGTTTTTTATTGTCAAAAATCAGCAGTTTCAACACTTTTTTGTTGTAAAATAAAAAGTGACGCGATAAACTTACCCCTCAACACACATGAGAATTCCATGTCCATATTAAAAGATATATCGCGTATATCCCCCAAAGAAATGGTGGTCGAGTCATCATTGCACCTGAAACTTTCGGCCTCTATTAAAAAAGAGGGACACACCACCTCGCTTGGTAGCATTGAAAACTTAGGCAGCTTTTTTCAGTTATTTTCGTTTTTTATGCTCACGGGTACCGCATTCACAACAATTTACGCTGTGTTGCTGATGTTCGTCCCCGATCCACACGAAAACCAAACCAACGCCATTTTAGGCTCACTGGCCTTCTGGTTTGCAACCGGGGTAATCCTGAAAAGAGAAAGCTTTTTTTATTCCCATACTGACAAAATCATAAGGTCGGCAAAAAGGCACTTTCAGCTTTTGTCCCACTATCCTGAAGATCGCGCTGACATCACAGCCTCGTTTGATAACAGCATTATCGAATCGTTAAATAAATTGAAATCCACCTTCTCCCCTGACAGCAAGCTGTCAGTATGGCTATTTTCCGGTTCTTTCATTTTCGCCTTAGGCTCTGCCATCATCGAAGGAAAACCGGCATTCTTTATTGCACCGGCGTTACTACTGATTTATCTTGCCATACCTTTATTTTCTCCGATGACAAACACTCTCTCCGTACTGCAACAAATGCATGAAGACAAACTCGAAGGGTGGACTTTTAGTTACAAGTTCTTTCTAAACCAAGAGGGTGAAAAATCACAATTCGACGCTTACCCTTATCTTGATGATACAGACAATAAGGAATAAGTCATGACACCTCTTATTGCGCGCAGCGTGAAAACCACCATTTGCGACGGCAACACCCGTCGCAGCGGTTTCAACAACGGAAATGAGATACGTGGCGACATAAATGGCCTTTTTTTCTCAGCAAAGATACTTGATGTACCGAGCGAGAGCGGCATTAACGGAACGCCAGTGACCCGCCTCACGGTTTGCAATGCCCCGCACTGGGATGCCTCCAAAACCGTTTTTAATTTTGACCAGGGTATGGACATGATTGCATTGCCATTAACAGCCGGAGCGGTTGAAGAAGTGGTTAATCAGACTGTCTCCCACTTTTCACTTAAAACGTTACCTGAAGACGACGTCATGGAAAGTTGCATCATCCGTTCCGGCGTCCCACTCCCAAAAATGGAAATGTAAAAATGTCCCTACGCAGTCTGTTAATTGTCGCAGTGTCAGTCATTTCCATTTCTTTAGTGACAGGCTTTGTCTGCGGTGACGTGAAAATTTACTACACAAACATTGATAACAGCGGATGTTGCGGATGGGTTGACCCAAACCCGCTGGCGCGTCCGTTCACGCATTTCATGGTGACATGGACTGAGCCTGCCTGGCAAAAGAACGCAGCCGGCACAGAAATGTGGCTCACCAGCGAGGGCGTTGTCAACGGAAAAGTGGAATTCTGGACAATCTGGGAGCAACACCCGCTTACACAGGTTGATGACCCAAAATAGCATATTAACTTTTTTGTTGTAAAATATTTGACCTGTCCGTCATATCCTGTAATAATGTTTTCACACAAATACACAGGATATGACAAAAATGAAAATTGCTATCACCGCATTATCTGAAAAGAACCAGACGGTACGACTTATCGGCTTCGATCCCCGCACGCCGGATAAAATCCAGTCACAAACCATCAACCACACCCCGTTCTCCGGCCTTCGCACCGGCATCGTTGACGGGGTGAAATTTTTCACCATGACACATCTTTTCAAGCAAGGGTTGACGGCTGAAAAACTGACAGCTGACATCCTTAGCCGACTTTCTTTGCTTTGTGCGAAGGTTGTTGATCTACCGGCTTCCGTTGACACGATGGACGGATATGCCGCGGCTTTTTTAATGAGCACAGTGAATAAGGATACCGTCTATCTGTCACTCGGACATGAAGACTTTGATCCTTCCCCGGTCAAAGTCACCAGTCATAAACAGGCAAAATCCCGCCTCAATGCATGGCAAGTTGAAACCGACATGGGCGGGCGCAATATGCAGGGCGGAGAGCTTTTCCGCAATGGCAACCTTGTCGGCGCGCTGTCTTACAACGGCAGACTATGGCAATGGGTAGGCTGGGGCGGTGCATCAAATGGCAGCGAGCTTGATGATTTCATGTCTGACGAGGACGCAGCAAGCCTGATGGCATCCCGTACCGGTGCCATATCGTCTCCGTGCCTGCGCCTGACGTCTGCCTGATACGCAGCACTTTACATAATAGTTATTATTTTATATGCTCATCGCATTGTGATGAGCATTTTTGCAAGGGAATGATGATGAGTTTCATGCGAATTATCGCTTGTCCAAAGGACAAGCCTTTTGATCACCAGTGGCACGGTCAATGTGATCACTGCCGTTACACGTTTGCCATGCCTGACAGCAACCTCAAACAGAGCGATAAACCCTGCCTTCAGCCTGACGGTAGCTTAGAACTGGCCAGGGATTGTACACAATGCAGAAAAGGGCGGGTTTTTCTCGTTCCTGATGGCTCTCCACGCTCTTATTACGAAGAAGACGGTACGCCGAAAGGTAACCTGGCCTCGTTTTCCAAAACACCGTTTCGCGCAGAACGCCGCGCGTAAACGCATTGTAAACCTCACCTCGAAGCGCCACATAGACACAAAAAAGCCGGCACAACAACTGCGCCGGCAAGCATACAACATCACTCAATACAGATGACCGGTTAAGGTCAGAAGCACCTCGTTAATCCTAGACTAGCATTTCTGATATTGCAAACAGGTTATCGTACTGGCATTAAAAACACGCCTGCCACCATTAACCAACGGCTCGCCTCGCCGACAGGCGATTTTATTGTGTGCACAAAAAAGCCCGGCAAATGCCGGGCTCATTGTTAGGGTGGCCACCCCGCATAACACTACACACACAGGACGCAAGGTGACCGAAGTTTATCCTCTTTGGTGTGTCAAGAGGGGCATTTCTGCCTTGTTTGGGGTGCCGCCAGCGATCATACACAGGACACAGGAATTGCCGGCGGCGGTAAACTCTTCAGGCTGTGTCGCCTGATATAAGGCGGGGATCCGGTACACATTCACACAACACAGGTGGATCCCCTTAAAACGATATTGTGTAAGTCCGGGACGATAAAGTCGCCCCTCAATTTGGTCGCGGTGGCCGGATTTGAACCGACGCAGCAGAACTGGTGCCATGGATTCAGATTCTGCCTATTCAGGTGTTGCAACTCCCCCGAAGGGGCAAGCACCCCGCTTAAGCCACTTGCGTACACCGCGTAATAAATCATCCCCTGGTATGGGGGAAGGTCACCCGGCAGATATTACATCACACAGGATGCCAGGTGACCTGAACTTTGCCTGCTGTGCCAGGCTGCCTCTTCAGGCATGGACGGCCTCTCTACCATCTCATAGGGTGGTTGCCAGGATTTTTTTCAACACAAGACACAGGAACCTGGCAACCGAAATCGTTCTGTCTTGCTTCAGTGTGAGATGCCTGATGGCGTTCTCAACTCATCTGTTTCTTACTATACCGGATTTTCTGGGTTTTACAACTTTTTTGTTTCGATTCTGGATCGTTCGCTGCTTTTTTGATCACATTGTTTGCTGGTTGATCTGATTGCCCGATTATTGAGCGAATCAGTCTCTATTTACCATCCACAAGCCAGCCCGCTATCCAGTTATTCAGCTTTTGTTTCCATGAGTCAGGCTTTAAGCTGTTACGCTCCACCATCTCTGCGTAACCAGGCTGATCACGCAGCTTGGCCATGACATTCATCATGTTGACCCACATCAGTTGAGAGTCATTACGGGTCTGTACGATCATCGCATTAATACTTTCAACAGGTAACATCTCCCTGATTTCATCAATACTTTTCAGTTCTCTGGCATTCAGGTAACCTGCCAGCTGACCATTGGTCATATTTAACTCTTCCTGCATACTTTTATTCCTGTGCTTTAATATAGGAAGTATACAATATAACCATTTTTTTACAACAAAAAAGTTTGATTTACTCATGCTTTACACCTGCTCGCCGATACGTTCAAGCAGCATCTTGTACATTCTCCCCAGACCAGGTTTTATCTTTGCTTCCAGACGCGCCTGATTAATGTAATAAGGGGCGCGCTGGCCGTGATACTCCATTAAAGGGCCTATTTGCTCAAACCTGACCCCTACCTGACCCATTGACTTCGCCAGGCGCGGTTCCATCATGACGTAAGCGTGTTTCATGCCTGTCTGAATGGCCAATGCTGCCGCAGCAAAATAGAGCCCCACGGAAACCATTGCGCAAGCCGAATGCGCTGCCTGATCTCGCCCAAGGTAAGGGTGATCCGTCACATGCGTAAACATCCTTCTGCGAAACACTTTCGGCACGGCAAGGCGTGAAATTTCACTGATCTGCTGACGGGGGTAATTGGACGGCGCTAATATGTCATGCGTCAGTCCGTCCTGGCAATGCATTTCCATCGGTAAAAGTTGATCTTCACGCTGAGGTGTAATTACTCTGACTGTGCCTGCAAAAAGTCCGCTGTCGTTGTGCCTCATCAGACAGTGTTGCGCGTAGTCATCATAGGCATCCCGTTCCATCTCAGAGGGATTCGCCTTTTCCGTCTTCATTTCCTTGCAATAAACGCCATACCGCAAACGAAACACTTCTTCTTTCAACGCGTCAGTGTTGGCCACAACGGGCGAAAAATGCTGACCAAATAACGTCGCCGTTTTGTTGACCTGCCGGTATCTCTGATAGTTTTCTGCGAGCTTTTTTATACCTGAAGGTGCGAGGTTGCGCAGAGGCGCAATGAAGATGCGCGGTTTCTTTTGAGAGCGTGTGATATCCATATCGGGTACTTCCCTGATTGTCCTGTTATGATCCTTGAAAGACGACTTACGTCACTACCTGTCTCACAATACATCTGTATCTTATACCTTTATTGGGCGATAAGACGGAAAGGGAAGTAAAAAATATTTAAAAAGGGACAGAGATATAAGCGCATAAAAATGCGCGCTTGCTGCGTTTATAAGTTTTTATTTTAAAGCTGTTTTTTCGTTTTTGGAACAAATTAGACTTTGGATATTTTTTCACTTTGGTATACCTCAGCATACCAAATCCGTGAAATTGTATACGGAATAAAAACTTAAAAATCTTTTCAGCAAACAGGTTTGTTGTGATTTTTTTGCTATAATGACATTAGTGTACGGCGCGTCGTTTTGGCTCTCGTCCGCCATCCATTACACACAAAAAAGCCCGCTCAAGCGGGCTTTTTTGCTTTCCACATTCCGACTATTCAGCCTCATCCTCATAGACGGGGGCCGGAAGAAGAATGTTCTTCAGACTGGCCTTACCCTTTTCAGACAACGTAACACCATTGGTCAGCTTTTCCAGTGTAGACTGGACAACTGAATTGATATTGACAGGCTTGCAGTGCTCAAACGCTTCCTTCTCCAGGCGTGAATGTGAGAACCGGGCCGCACTGGACTGTTTAATTCTGGCTCCCCATCCGCCAATAATGGAGCGAAATTCACCGTCTGTCGATTCGACCTGCGCGTCCAGGTAGTACGCTTTTCCTATTGAAGAATGACTGACCGCTACTTTTATCCAGGCGCTTTTTGCGCTGGCAAACAAGCTGTCTGACGGCACGTAGGTGATATCCAGATCCAGTTTGGTCAGTACAATCTCTCTGTCTTTTGACATTTCATTTTCCCGTGTGTTGAGTGAGTGTTAAGTATACGCTGAACCTTATGGTTTTACAACAAAAAAGTTTACTCACTCCCGGTTCCCATCATGTAAACAATAGACTCACTCTCAATCACCACGTCACCACATGTCCGGCGGAAAGTGACAGTAGAAGGGTATGCCAATCCTTTTTTTACGGTATCAGGCTGTGGATCTTGTTTTATTGCCTCAACCTTGCATTCTGCCGACATGTTACGATGACACATGTTACCCACGCGCTTATCACCTTCATTGCAGTAATAAACGGTATCGCTTCGTTTGGCCGGATACTGACGGGTCAAATTGGAATAAGCGTCCTTTTCCGGCAACCCCCACTTTTCAAACTCATTTTCCGGTTTTTCCTGTACTTTATCCGGCAAAGGATAAATTGTTTCCAGCTCGCCCTGGTAATTGCATATACCTTTCGGGTTAGCAAGAATAAAACCTCTCTTGTTGTAGTATGCATCCAGGATAAGACGTTCTGCGGTGTAAATCAGCATGCGCTCATTCAGGCAGCTCGGATCGCCCAATATTCCTTCATCCCACTCAACGTCTTTGTTATACAGCTCAATGCCGCGCTCTTTCTCAATTTTCATTGCGGCAAGGATAATTGCTTCTCGCTGCTCGCTGCTCGTCGGGCCTGCCGGCCCGCAAGCTGACAGAGACAACGCCATCAATCCCGCTGCAACAATGTGACACAATCGTCTCATCACGGTTTCCTTAATTGGAAGCAAGCCATTCCTGGGCGCACTCTGTTGACTCAATATAAACTTCACCATTACGCGCACTCAGATGGGCATAAGCCAGGTGTGGAAATTGTTTTCTCGCATCGGGGATCCGCAGAACGCTGTACCCCATTTCACCACTGACTTTAACAAGGTGAGCAGCTCGCCCTCCTACTTCAGTGATAACACCGCCACGCCCTTTCCCGCACGCCTTCATTGCATGGACATGGTAATCCTGACTGCCTTCAGGCAACACAAGGATATCCCCTTCCTGCACCTCTGTCGCATTGTCCGGTGTCGCATGGAATATACGGCCTTTGACAGTGCGCCCCACGCTGAGCACATGGTTTTTCACCTGAAAATAGGCATTTTGCCACTTTTCTGCCCATTCACTGGCGGCATCCGTCGCCTCCCGGTTTTCCCGGTAAGAAATACCCACACCGCCCGCTATCAGCCAGTCTGTGTGCAGCGGATCATCACCCCCCGTTTTCATACCTGAGGTAGATACGGCCTTATACTCAGCCCACTCTTCATGGTAAGTGTACAAATCGTCATTCAACCTCCTTAACGCCCATGCCATCAGCGGCAAGGTAGGTACCTTATACGCCTTACCAGACGCCACTTTAAGCGTCGTGTAACCATACTTTTCCAGTTTTGAACAGGCGAGCACTTTGTCGCGGATCGCAGCATGATAGTTTTCTTTTCGCCACTTGGAAAAGGCATCGTGTGCAAGCTCTGCACGTGAGACCTTCTTGCGATCCGGCAGGCTTTCTATTGCACAATGACTATACATAAAGGATTCGTTTCCGCCAAAGTATTGAAAATACGTTTGCATAAACCCACCAATGCGTATACCGGGGTTATCATCGGTTCTGTTTGCCCGGATATGAGCGTTTACCGTTTCTTCAGGCCCGTCATGATAAATCACTTCATCATTGGCCTCCACCGCATCGTCTTTCAGGACATCAAACAGGACGGCGTAAGGCTTCGCTTCTGTGTCGTGTCCCGGTGTTTCACCACTCACCCAGTATACAAACTGATAGTCGTTGTCACGGTAATGCAACGGACGCCTGGCTTTCATGCCTTTCAATGTCGCGTCTTTTTTGTAGCACTTCGCTTTTTCTGCCAGCGTTCTGATAACCGCACCCAGAAGTTTATGCTCCTGATGCGGGCACTCACCGTCGTTTTCTTCCTCAAAATGCGTCTTCAGGTTTTGCAGGGTATTCATGACGTAAGAGTATGGCTTATCAATCAGCTGATCCAGAAAACAGTATGACATAATGGCTTTCGCCGGCGTCATAACGAGACCTTCTTCGTTGACAAAAGCATGGACAACACGGCTCATAGCAACCCCTTCTCTTTCAGCTCGCGTTGCATCAATTCGTGCTTGCCAAGAATGTTCTTCAGCACGTTTCCTGACTGCTCCGCCGGGATTTCGTTAAGTAAAGACAATACCATCTCTTCAAGGAACCGTACCTGCTCATTCGGGCCTTCTGTCCATCCCAGATCGCGCGAAGCCAGCTCCAGTGCACCGCGAATATCATCAACCGGCAGCTTTGCCGGTGGCGGCGAATCTAAAAATTCCCACTCTTCAGGATCTTCTTCTTTAGCTTCTTCGATGGCTTCATTGAGATCCGCAGTGTCATCAAGACTTCGTACCAACTCCGGGAGATCTGACTCCGGCACCAGCGTTAAGGTGGCCGCAAGCATTTCTTGCAGATCACCGACTTCCATTTCAGGTTCACTGTAACTACCGTGAAACTGCGCCTGGCTTTTCATTAATGCCAATAAATTTTGCTTGTTTGCGGACAACATTCTCATAAACATCGTGTTCTTCTCTCAGTGTAAGCGGGCTTGATGCTGCGTTTTCGCTTCTTCGTAGCTCATGGGCGGGCGCACATCTGCCATACAACTGTTGCAGCATGACGACCCGTCTTCATGAACCGTCGCCGTTGTCTCTTTGTTGCAGTACGGGCAGCTGAAATCCATGATAACAAAATTAGGCTCTTTGAAAAATTGCATCATAAGTCCTGTGTGTAAGTCATAGGTAAAGTATACCTCAACCGTTCAAAATTACAACATTTTTGTTAATTGTCATGGCGCAATTCAATGGTTGCACCCGCGTTTCTGGCGACCTCCTGACAGTCGCCGCAAGCATACTGGTGTCTGGTCAGATAAATGATCGCCCCTTTCGCTTTTTCTCCGGCTTGCGTAATAGCATCCACTTCAGCATGCGCCTCCTGCCGGCACACCTCTTTGCATAAATGATACCCCTCTCCAGACTTCATTCCGTATACGTCACGCGGGCAAACCTGCTGCTGGTTGTGACACCGGTTAGTGCCCACAAACAATTCCCCGTCAGGTGTGTAGAGTCTGGCGACCACATCCTGTTTCACACAAACACCATTGCCCTTGTCCTGCACTTTTGTCAGCCACACACCATTGTGTTTGAACGTCATAAACAGGTAAGGGTGTCCCTGACGCCATGCGCTTATCTGTGGATGCGCAAGTGACAGCGTGCCTGTTTCCCCGCACATTTTCACGCTGACCGATTTTTCATGATAGCGGTCAAGCATAACATCGGGAACAGCACTGGACGCACGGAGGAAAATGGATTGCATGTTTGTGATGTCAGCGTTACCAAACTGCGGCACGCACAACAGGGTATCGCTCAGCTTTGAGAACCGCTCAGAGACAATTTCCGGTGTATTATTGTCAATGCATGAATGACTGACAGAGGCGACCTGATTAATCACCGGTGCAGCACCGGCGGTACGGTCTGAATGTAATGTGCAACATGTATTTGACATTGTGTAAATCCTGTGCAAGTGTGATAGTTAAAATTCTACCACACCCGACAAGTTTTACAACAAAAATGTTAACTCATTCTGGCTTCCCCTGATACAATTCCCGTATCCTTCTGACCGCACCAGGTGTGGACGAACAGCGTTCTGAGACCAGTGTTTCATTAAAATCATTATCAACCAGCGCTTTCAGGATAATTAACTTATCCTCTGCACTCAACGCTTTCAGTCCCCGAACCGGCTCGCACATATAAGGCAGCATTTTGTCTATTTGTGACGTCATGGCTTTACTGTGCCTTGCCAGCGTCACTACCTGTCCGTAAAGCTCGGTGGCGAACGTTTTCCATGCGCTTTCTCGGCGATCTTTAGTAATTACTCTACTTAATTAATGAACCATAAAGCCAAAGTTGTCCTTCATCTTGTGACCATCTTTACCTAAGAAAGTGACATCTACGATGTAATTGGCTGGAGCCAACTGAGGTAGCTTCCATGAGAATTCACTGCTCGCTTCTTTTGAAGGTTGAAAGCCAAACTTTACTTTTTTTCCCTGCTTATTTTTTAACGATACTTTGACTAAACGCACTTCTTTACTGAACTTAAGTGTAAGTTCCTCTGGGGATGTCATTAACATTGCATTATCCGAAGGCGAACTTTTTTCAAGATTTACGTGTGCGAACACAGCGCTACTAATAACAACGCTGATTACCGCTAAGATTTTGATTAATGCTTTCATATTTACCTCTTTTAAAATTTATGGTTTAACGACTAAATTTAGCTTTTTGATAACTCTTGATTAAAGAAATTTATTTCTCTCTTTTTAACAATTGAATAAATAGCAGGCAGTACAATGAGAGCTAGTAACACTGCACTCGTCATCCCACCGACCATAGGTGCTGCGATGCGACTCATGACCTCCGAACCAGTGCCTGTTCCATATAAAATAGGTAATAGACCGATGATGATTGTTGCCACGGTCATCATGACAGGGCGTACACGCAAACCAGCGCCATGTAACAAGGCATCTTGATAATCTGCGTCAGAAATCTGTTCTGCTCGCTCGGTCGCTTTTTCCTTGAGATCTGTAAGAGCTTGATTCAAGTAAACCAGCATGATGACTCCAATCTCTACGGCAACACCTGCTAGCGCAATAAAACAAACACCTACAGCGACGGAAAAGTTAAATCCTTCCAAATACATTAGCCATAAGCCACCAATCATTGCCATAGGTAATGTCACGACAATAATGGCTACTTCGCTAAACGAGCGGAAATTCAAATAGAGCAAGATCAAAATAATGGCTAGCGTTAAGGGCAAAACAAATGTCAATTTTTCTTTTGCTCTTTCCATATATTCATACTGCCCAGCCCAAGAGATTGAGTAACCTGTTGGAATTTCTAGATTTTGCTCAAGGTACTCTTTAGCATTCGCTACATATGTCCCGACATCCACGCCTTCGATATCAATAAATGACCAGCCATTAATGCGAGCGTCTTCACTTTTTATTCCCGGAGCGCCATTCTCAACACGGATATCTGCTACATCTCCCAATGCGATACGCTGATCATTCGGAGTAATAACAGGCAATCTAGCGAGTTGCTCAGGCGAATCTCTATAGTCTTGTGGATATCTTAAATTGACAGGGTAACGCTCTTGTCCCTCCACAGTTTGAGTGACATTCATGCCTCCAATAGCCGTCGATACCACCTGCTGAACATCAGCAATATTTAACCCGAATCGACTCGCCTTTTCACGAGAAATATCTATTTTGATATAACGGCCGCCAGCTACACGCTCGGAATAAACCGATGCTGTTCCCTCTACCGCTGGTAACAATTGTTCAATTTGCTGACCTATTTCTTGAATCTTATCAAGGTCAGGTCCTGCTACCTTTATTCCAACAGGAGTTTTGATACCCGTCGCTAGCATATCTATCCGGGTTTTTATTGGCATCACCCAGGCATTTGTTAAGCCGGGTAATTTAACCAATTCATCAAATTCAGCTTTTAAACTTTCAGTGGTTACTCCGTCTCGCCACTGCTCTTGTGGTTTCAACTGAATGAATGTTTCAATCATCGTTAAAGGGGCAGGGTCAGTGGCGGTTTCAGCACGACCAACTTTGCCAAAGACGGTCTCGACTTCAGGCACTGTGCGAAGTAACTTGTCCGTTTGTTGTAATAATTCGCGAGCTTTACCAATGGATATACCGGGGTAAGTTGTTGGCATATACATCAGGTCACCTTCATCTAAAGGCGGGATGAATTCACTGCCAATCTTATTAACAGGCCAAAAACCCACGGCGGTAACCAATAACGCAATTACAATGGTTGATTTTGGAAATTTCATAACCTGTCTTAACACAGGCATATACAGAGCGGTCAGTACGCGGTTCAATGGGTTTTTCTTTTCCGATATAATCTTTCCACGAATAAAATATCCCATAAGAACGGGAACCAGAGTTATTGCCAATCCAGCGGATGCAGCCATCGCATAGGTTTTAGTGTATGCAAGAGGGGCAAACATTCTTCCTTCTTGAGCTTCTAGAATAAAGACTGGTAAGAATGACACTGTGATAATAAGTAGACTGAAAAACAATGCTGGACCAACTTCACTTGCAGCTTTAGCAACAATTTGCCAACGGTTTTCATCCGTCAATGGCACGCCCTTTTTATTAAGAGCTTCCATGTGCTTGTGCATATTTTCAATCATTACAATTGCACCGTCCGTCATGGCTCCTATCGCTATTGCAATCCCACCTAATGACATAATATTGGCATTGACACCTTGCATGTACATGATGATAAAAGACACCAAAATTCCTAAAGGCAAGGTAATAACTGCGACAATGGAAGAACGTAGATGAAACAAAAATGCCGCACAAATTAGCGCAACCACAATTAGCTCTTCAATCAATTTATCTGATAGATTGCTAACCGCTCGTTCAATTAACTTAGATCTGTCATAAACAGGAACAACTTCAACACCTTCAGGCAAAGAGGCTTTTAATGATTCAAGTTTTTCTTTTACACCGTCAATTGTTTGCTGTGCGTTTTCTCCAAAGCGCATTACCACGACGCCACCAACAACTTCGCCTTCACCATTTAACTCCGCTATCCCTCGGCGCATCTGTGGACCCAATCCAACATCAGCTATATCGCCAATACGCAATGGCGTACCCTGCTCATTAACGCCTAACGGTATTTTTTCGATGTCACCAACGGATTGAATATAGCCAGTGGCAGTTACCATGTACTCAGCTTCGGCCATTTCAACAACAGACGCACCTGTTTCTTGGTTACCTCTTTTCAGCGCCATTTGAACGTGAGTCAATGGTATGCCGTAGGCTCGCAACTTATCTGGATCAACTTGAACTTGGTATTGTTTAACCATGCCACCAATTGCAGCGACCTCAGAAACTCCCGGAACCGTTTGAAGCTCGTATTTTAAAAACCAGTCTTGGATACTTCGCAACTGACTAAGATCATGATTACCAGATTTATCAGTGAGCGCATATATATAAACCCAGCCCACACCTGTTGCATCAGGCCCTAGCTGTGGTTTTGCTGCATCTGGTAAACTCGAAGCAACTTGACTCAAATACTCCAACACACGACTCCTTGCCCAATAAAGGTCTGTGTCGTCGTCAAATATGATGTAGACATATGAGTCGCCAAAGAACGAATAACCTCGAACCGTTTGTGCTCCCGGTACTGAAAGCATCGCAGTAGTTAAAGGAAAAGTTACTTGATCTTGTACTACCTGAGGTGCTTGTCCCGGATAACTCGTTTTGATAATTACTTGAACATCTGACAAGTCAGGAAGCGCATCGACAGGTGTATTTTTTAACGCAAATATTCCACCAAATGCGATGATAAGCGTGGTTAATAACACAAAGAAACGGTTACCCACTGACCATCTAATTATTGATTCAATCATTACTAATCTCCCTATTTAATGGTTTGAATGATCGACAACAGCTTTCTGTTCATGACTTGTCTCATGTTCGTCGCTGTTTTTTTCATTTGCTTCAAGGGAAATTTCAGTGATAACCAATTCATCTCTCACTTCAAACGTGAAAGTGACGTTGTCACCAACATTAAAGTCAGCTATTTCTATATTTTCCGCGACGATAAAATCCATCGTCGCAGCAGGTCTATCCCACTTCTCTATTGGGCCTCGACTAATATTGAAAGTGCGATTGCCTAAGGTTATTTCATTAATTAAACCTGAGACTGTTGCAGAGGATACTTCTGGCTGACTCATGATATGAATACCAGTTACTTCATATCCACTATCTTCGGTTTTAGACACCTCGAAGTGTAAAGATTGACCTGACTTTAAAGAGTCAACATCAACATTCTCAGCCACATTAAAGTCCATTGTCATTTCCGGCCAATCCCAAGCTTCAGCCGGGCCATGTGTAATATTGACCATACGATGTCCTGTCATGACGCTGTTTACTTCACCTTGCATCCAGATAGAGTTCGGCACCTCATCATGTGTCATACGCTTAAAGTCTGATGACTTACTTGATTCCGAATCAATTAGGAATTGAGCAGACGTAACAACAACATCATCTTCATTTAAACCGCTCAGAATCTCGATACTATCTTTATCAACTCGACCAATAGTTACCTCAATTGATTTAAACTGTCCGTCACCTAAGGCGAGGACGACTCTGTCTTGCTTGCCTGTGCGTATGACCGCTTCTTTAGGGACAATAATCGCACTGTCGGCTTGATTCGCATGGATCGAAACTTGTGCGAACATATTGGGCTTTAATTGAAAATCAGGATTACCAAATTTCAAGCGAACTCTAAGTGTGCGAGTTTTACTGTTTAATGCTGGGTAAACATAGTCAACCACACCTGTCCAATTTTCTCCGGGCAAGTAGTCTAGAGTCATCGATACTGGCAACCCTTTTTTGATAAGCGCTGCATCTCGTTCAAACACTTCAGCCTCTACCCATACTTGGTCAAGTTTGCCGATACTAAGCAAAGTATCTCCCGGTTTCACATAGAAACCTTCTCGTATCTTTAACCCATCTACAACACCTGCTTGAGGCGAATAAAAGGTAATTGTTTGTTGAACTTTTTTTGTTTGCTCTAGTTCTTTAATCAAGCCTGCTGAAAGTTGTAAGGCTTTAAGACGATCTTTAGCTGCCGTAACTAACGAGCCGTTATTGCGCTTTAAGGCGATTAACAATTCTTCTTGAGCATTAACTAACTGGGGAGAATATAAGCTGTAAAGGGGTTGACCTTTTTCTACAGGGTCACCCTCAGCCTTAACGTATAGTTTTTCGATCCAGCCATCAACACGTGGGTGGATATGAATTAGTTTATCTTCGTCATATTGTACATAACCCACCGTAGAGATTTCAGTGTGCATATTTTCTAGCTCAACAGGTGCGGTACGAACACCAAGATTATTCACCACATGAGGAGCGACCCTAACAGCACCGGGGCCGAAGTCATCAGTTGATGATTCATCTTCATACACAGGAATTAAGTCCATCCCCATAGGAGATTTACCGGGCTTGTCCCGGCGGTAGTTAGAATCCATCGGGGCAACCCAATAAAGCGGCTTTTTCTCTTCAGAATTTGTTTTCGGTCCTTCAGAGTTAGGATTTAGGAATAAACCCAATGTCCCAGCACCTATTGCTGCACCAATGATGATCGCGATAATTATTTTTGTATTAGATGACATTATTTCTCTCCGAATTTACCAGTGTGTGCGGGTGCTGATTTTGAATGTGACTGTGCGAAGAAATAATTTATACGAGTTACTGTTTTCAATGCGTCAACATCTATTTTTAGTGCGGAAATTCTGGCATTAAGCATTGCGATTCTAGCTCGAACAACTTCAGAAAAATCACCATCATCGTTGGTATAAGCAGTCAACGAAGCTTCTGCTTGGTCGTGGGTTTGCGTAAGCAATTGTTCTTTATATATTGACTGCCTTTCTGATAGTCTTTTCAGCTGCCTTAGCTCTTTTTCAATTTCGCTAATCATTTGTTTTGTTAACAGCAATTTCTCTGTTCTGACAGCTTCTGTTTCCGCGATTGATGCGGCAACTTGTTTATCTTGTCTATTTTCAGTGAATAACGGTAAATCAAACGTCACACCAACAGAAAACAAGTCTGCTCTATTATCTCCTGATGGCATATCATCACGATAGGCATAGCTGGCGTTTACTCCCCACTGGGGCTTATATTGTTGTTTGGCTATATCAACAGCTGTTTCAGTCACTTTTTTCTGAACATCAATTGAGCGAATCGCAGGGTGATTTTCTAATTCTAATGCCAGAGCATTTCGCGAATAATGAGCCTTCTTTAAAAATGCGGGGGTTTGCAATCGAATTTCAGGTAGAGTTTCTGAGACATTGAATGCCATTGGTTGCGCGTCAAAATCAAACGCTTTTTCATAGTTACTGTCATCATAAAGATGAAGCCATTCGTTTAGACGAGCAATTGAGGTTTCTAATTTTTGCCTCTGGACTGTCAACCTATCTTCCAATTGAACGATTTCTAGTTGTGCTCGAATGACATCTTGTTGTCTTGTTTTTCCAATCACATTTGAGTAACTGGCTTTTGCTATCTCCGCCATCTGCTCAAATAGTTCCCAATCGTTCTCGATTAACTTAATGGTTTGTTGCGCTAGAAAAGCGTCTAACCAAAGTTGGGAAACTTCACTTTTCAATTTCGCCTTACGATTTTCGCGTAACAGCGGGTATTTAGTTGATTCGATTTTTAGCTGTTGTCGTTTGAGTTCCAAACTATCTCCTCTAGGAAACATTTGAGAAACTCCAACTTTAAATTGAGTCATACCTTCCTGATCTAAGTTCCATGTATCTGTTGGTAAATTCATCATGCCCACAGACATAATAGGGTCAGGCAATGTTCCAGAAGCTATACTGTTATACTCAACAGCTTGCTGTTTCAACTTGCTGCCGTGCAGCCAAGGGTCATTTTGCTGTGCTAATGCTATCGCCTGATCAAGTGAAATGATCTTTTCTGCTTGGGCATAAAATGCAGAAAACCCGATCATTAAACTAACAGTAATCTTTAACAGACTTGGAATTCCAAATTTCATTAGAATTGCTCCTCATAGGTTTTCACCTCTGCATACACTTCGCTAGTACCATCTTTAAATAGAATCAACACGTTATAAGGCATAAAACGTTCACCTACTTCCATCCCCGGAGAGCCAACAGGCATCGCTGGGACTGACAAACCAATGGCGTTGTTGTGTTTTTCAGCTAAAAATTGTTTTATGAATTTGGCAGGAACATGCCCTTCAAAAGCAAAGCCATTTCTAGTAACGGCTGTATGACAAGAGCGATAATTAGGTTTGATACCGTACTTAGTTTTTATATTGGAGATGTTGCGGTAATCTTTGGAGTGCGCAATCACCCCTTCATCTTCAATATGGGTTATCCACTTTTTGCAACATCCACAAGTCGGAGTTTTGTAGACTAATAACTCGATTAGCTTTGCTTCGAAATGACTTTCATGATTATGCTCGGTAGCGTGAGTAAACGCTGGTATTAGCAGTATAGCTACCGCTAACTTAAAAAATAATTTGATCATTTTGCCCCCAGACAATGCTGGATAAAATATAGGCGCAATAGCGCTTAATTAATTAACAAGAAAAGTTATTCTGTGCGTAAATTTTGGACGCACTAACCCTGTGTTAGGCAAATATTGGTGGACGGAAAAGGGAAGTAGGCATTGACTTTGGGTGTTCAGCGCCTTGGTTCACTATAGCTTCAGTAAAGCCCAAAATATAAGGTGAACCATTGTTTGAATTCAAAAATGTGACTGATGTACATGCATTTGCAGGACAAATACAGTCTACGTCGCAGCAGTCTTTTGAACTTGAAGCACTAGCCTTCATATCACCATGTTCCATACCTTCATGAGACTTCATTGAAGAGTGTTCCATAGTCATATGAGATTGATGAGAATCTGCCGACATTTCACAAGACATAGATGTATAAGCAAATGCTTGCCCAACAAAGGCAGTAAGCATGGCAACAACAACTAAGACTTTTGAAAGTGGTTTAAACATACAGTTCTCTTAAAATTACCTTATCATGATAATCTAAACTTGTGTTTGTGTCAAATAAATTCCCGCCCGCCAAGATTGTTGATCACCTTGCCACTGTGCGACAGCGTTTTGGACGTGTGGCTTTCATTAGCATCAACAACCCGTTTACCCTTCTTTTTCGCCAGCCACTTCAACATCAGCTTGAATTTGTAATGACCCAGATCGAGCATTTGTCGGCAGGTATTCCGGCGAATAACCCGTCCAGCTTTGCGTCTGACCATCGACTTGGTTTCAAAGTGGGGTAAAAAGATGACATCGTAATTTTCAGTGAGATAATGCGCCAGGCGCTGTTGCAAATCGAGAATGATGTCTTCTTTTTTCGCTTTCAGGCGCTGAGTTGTTTTCTGGATGTAACGCAGGCGATCTTGTGCCCACTGCGGCAGCTCATCGAACTTGGTGTCTTTGGCGAACTGGTTGTAAATCCGCTGGCGCTGAGATAGCAAAGCATCAACTTTTCGCATGAGTGGGAACAGACGGGTTTGCGCCAGTCTGTCGCCCGCCACGACGACCTCTGACGGGCTGTAACAGGTGGCGAAGGTTCTTACACCGGGATCTACAGAAACGCATCGTACCTTGCCTTGAGTTTCGGCTTTGGTGATAATGTGCTGTTGTACGTTGATGAACCAGCGACCTTTGTCAAATGTCACGGTAACGGCTTGATTAATAGCCTCCTGCGGAACGGTTTCGGTTAAGTGTATTTTATCCAGTGCTTTCACTGCCGGGCTGAGACAGGCAGGCATCTTACACATACGGAATGAGTGAATGTCGCCCTTTCGGGATTTGTAGTGTAACCTGGCGAAACCCGGTTGATCAGGACGCTTACCTTTATTTCTCTTCGCCATGGCAAGAAAGGTGGTTTTGGCTTCGCGCACTGCATTGTCGCAGATCAGGGAATTGTAAACATGCCCCTTTTCTTCCTGTTCCAGCTTACACGCAAACTTCACCCACGGACGTAAATCGTAAAACGCACCATCATCATCTTTGTATGAGCCTTCGAGGTACCGTGAAATCGCGAGGTTATACGCCCGTCGGTACAACATCAGCGCCTGAATGTACTTCATCTCAGACTCAGGGTAAAACCGAATTCTCTTGGTAGCTTTGATGGTGACAGGTTGGTTGTTTTTGATATCCAGCGCCGCCGCTGGCAGCGTGACACCGAAAGCGGCTGGCGCGGAAAGCGGCTTCAGTGCCGTCATCCAGCCGTGGTGGCTGATCAGGTAGTTTTCCTTTTTGCTTTCCGTGGCAGGCAACCATAAACCTGAAGACAGAGCAGCCGCGCGAGGATTCCAATAAGATCCCTCATCTTTGGCGCTTTCAATATTGATATCAGGCTTTATTTTCAATGTGTACAACCACGTAATAACAACAAAATTATTCTATCAGTCCCCGGCAAGAAAAGCAAACAAGCAGACGTCCGGACATCCTAATGTTGCGTTCGTTGCGCTTTTTGTGAACCGCACTGTCATGTTTGATCTCATGCGGCGAGGACGAACTCTCTTTCGTTACAAAATGGCCTTGGATGATTTCGCTCTCGTCATGACAGGCATGACGCGCAAAGTTGAATTCACCGTCACACGCGCCATCGCTAAGGCATAAATTGCAGTCGGGTCGCTCCCGCCATGTTTACTGAAACAAACTTTTTTGTTGTATTTTCCGCCCGTTCTGGTACTATAACCACTCACACATAACACAGAAAATACACCTCATGGCTATAGAATTTCCGGAGGCACGACAAAATGGCTAAAATAGAAACCGGCACCTTAGGCGCTACATTTCACGCCTGTGGGCACGGAAGTAAAGAAGGTGACAGCATCGTTTTTGAACTGACGCCTGACTACGCTGACGATACGGCGCTCAGCATTCTCGTTGAAGGGTTTTACTTGCCCGCTGTGCTTCTTAATGGACGTGAAGTTAATGCGAATGTTGTCAAACAGCACGGCAGACTCCGTCCTACTGATGACAAGGGAGATCTTACGCCCGCTGATGTCAAAATGGTTTCTGTTGATGACACCATCACCATCAGCCGCACGCATAACCGCACTGTCATGTTTGATCTCATGCGGCAAGGACGAACGCTCTTTCGTTGCGAAATGGCCTTGGATGATTTTGCTCTCATCATGACAGGCATGACGCGTAAAGTTGAATTCACCGTCACACGCGCCATCGCTAAGGCATAAATTACAGGCGGGCCGCGCCGCGCCCGCCTTGTTTACTGAAACAAACTTTTTTGTTGTATTTCCTGCCCGTTCTGGTACTATAACCACTCACACATAACACAGGAAATACACCTCATGGCTATAGATTCATACGGCAATCCCCTTGCACCACTTGGTAAAGCTATTACGGCACTGGCCAACTCAAAAGTCCCTGCCGGCATTGTCATCTGCATGCAATATCGTGACGGATATGGCGACAAAACCAGTGAAACCTACCTTTTGAGCAACAACAACGAACTCGACAGCAAAACCATACTTGATGCGTTCGAAGAACACATTGGCTCGGGAGATATACTGGCACGCCAGTACGGGCTACCAAACCTTGCGCCCATCAGCACAGAATATGAAGATGGCGGTCCTTCCGGCCACTGTTATATGGAAGTCCTGAACGTCGAGCTCGTATACACTGATGCGGAATACGCAGAAGCCCGAAGAGACTATATCATCTGGGATAATGACATCAGCATTGTCGTTGACGCGGCGCTGAACGGTGGCGTTAAAGAGTGGTCTGACATTGAAGAGGCGGCACGCAAAAGCGCTGCAAACTCTCACATATCAGCACTGGAAGGTATGGGCTATGTGGTGCGCAGTAAAGCTGAGGAAGATGCACTGAAAGCCCAGACACTGCCTGCGCACATCAACAAAAACCTGTTGTTCACTGTTGCCAACGTAGGGTTAACCAATAATGCTCTCGTCCAGTTTTTAAGGGATGAATGCAGATTGAAAATGTCCGACATCTACAACCTGCAAGCGTCGTTACAAGCGATTGTTGAACGCGCTGACAGCGAGTAAACCAGAGATTACAGGCGGCGTTGCCGCCTTTTCAGAGGATATCATGAGTAAAGAAAAAAAAGCCGAACACATCATACGAACGCCTGCTTATTTTGAAAGCGACGACTTCGACTGTTCTCGTGAGTATCTGCTAAATGAAATCGTTTGCCGTGCCCGATACTGGCTCAAAAGAACTGATGGCTCATACAACACTGCTCATGATGATAGTCAGGTAGCGTTGTTTCTAAAAACGGTAATTGGTGAAAATGGTGACCCTTGTCAGCTTAAAAGGCTTGGTGAGCTCGCAAAAACCACGGAAACCTGGCTCAGAGATGATGCCGGCAATTACGCGATCCCTCGCGTCGGGGGACAGATCGAACAATTGATGGAAATGGCCATATCTGCTGAGCTCAAAAAACGCTTGAACTAAACAAGAAACAAGGCTACGCTCACAATGTGGCACCAGCCTGGCCGCTGAGCGTCACGCGCACGAAAGTAGTAAGGTTTGCCCGCGCTTCCACTGCGGGCTTTTTTACGCCCTCTCCCCTGGTCAGTCCCGCTATTTTTTTTACAGCCGACACACGAAGCGTGCCGTGACGAATTGTCATGTTTTCATCAAATTCAAATACACAAAAAAATTACATGGCGTACATTTTGCTTGTTTTTATCATCAAACAAAATGGTTTTAATTTATGAAAAAGACAACACTAGGCATACTGGCCTCTCTGCTTATCTCCATGACTGCACAGGCAGAATTGGTTAATCTTGACTTTGAAAATCAATATTGCGATGCGGGTGAAGAGAGTAAATCATTCGGGATTGTCACGTTTAGCAAAACCAAGGAGGAAGGAGCTTTCTTTTGTGCGCAACAGGGACCTATTTCCAATATGCCTGAAAGCTCAGGCGTGGGATTGCTTTACGGCGCTTCATCTGCGGACTTTAACATGGACGCGGGTGGTACCCCTTTTGATCTCATCTCTTTTGACGCCGCGAGCAGACTCGTATACAGCACGCATCTGGTAAATGAAATCGTGCTTACCGGAACGTTCTCATACGGCGGCAGCATAACAACGACATTCTTGATGGATGGCGAAGAGCCTGGCACGTTCTCACTTACAGGCTTTAACAATTTATCATCCGTAAGAATGGTTGCTACCGGAGATGGTGAGCGGCCTCAATTTGTGTTGGATAACGTTCTTGTTAACACTTATTCAAGCTTCAATCTGGCAAACGTTTCTTCCCCGGCCGCCATATCGATGCTTTCAATCTGCGCGCTGGGTGCGTTTTCTCTGCGAAAGAAGAGGCGTATTTAAAGCGTATTAAGCGGCCTTAATGAGTACTTAGGGGAGGTGGTGCTGTCACCACGCCTCCCGTTCAGCGACTGAGCATTACAGACTCACATAAAAGAGTGAGTGTTTTATGCCGCCTTTTTTCTGGTAGCGCCGGATGCGTACCAAACAGATCGTCCAGCTCCAGCTCAACAAGCTGCTCTTTACTGTTAAACAGCTCGAAACCACTTTCGTAATTCTAAAGCAAATTAAGCAACGCTTCGCGGATCGCTTTCTTGCCTCCATTAGCGCCCATGACGTCAGTCATTGGATGCTTAAACACAATGCTGTGTACATCACTATTGGCTTTACCCATAAAGAAGCCTGATTTTGTTTTCTTTACCATGCTGCGACGAAACTTGGCATCCTCCTTAACTGCCAAAGGTGCATTTGCCAGCGTGGACACCGTGCTTTCCAGTGACGCATCATTCATATGCTCAGAGCCATAGAGCAGCTCTGCAATACGCTTAGTCCAGTTGCCGGCATCAACAAATGCCGCCATTTTTTCACGACCACCTTTCTCAAAATAGACGGATGCTTCTTCACCATAAAGTTTACTTTCGATAGCGCAAATTTTTTGGTTATCCAGATAAAGAACCATGTCGGTTAGCGGGGCCCCGTTGCGGTCGCGGTGTGACACTACGTTTTTTACTGACAGTCTTGTCAGTTCGATGCGTTCATCTACTGTCAGCGGGGTTTCAGCTTTAATACCTACCGGATTATCAAATACATCTGCGGGTACCATTTTTACTTTCGTCATAACTTTATTACTGTGTTGTGTTTTAACGCTTTTATTATCTCAAAAATGACATAATGTTACAACAATAAAGTTTAACTTGTCACTGGTGAACAGATAAAATCTTGCTCTGTATTACAGGCGTGATATGATGAAACCTCTTTACTCTACGGGGGATTTTCATGCGTGTATCAATGCACCTTGACGACACTGCCTGTCACCAGGCTGCGCAACTGCGCGAAGATTTTGGTCTCAACAACAACGCGCAAGCTGTATCTGTCGCATTAGCCATCACCGCGCCGCTGGCAGACGCTCTGGTCAAAGGTGAGGTGTTTATCGATATGCCGGACAAAACGCGGCACACCATCGCTGTGGACGCATAGACTGTCCTAACACACCTGAAAACAAAAAGCCCGCATCAAGCGTAAGCCGTTTACTTAAAGTGTATCTAAAAGAGAGAATATTAACATGGCAATCTGGAATCACATGACAAATGAACCTGTTCGGCATAGCAGGGAGGGGGTTGATATTAGTGAAATATCACCAAGCATAAGTTGCATATCCAAATTGTACCGTGATCACTATAATGCTGTATTAAGGGTGTTGGCCATCAACAATACTGTTAATGGCATCCGTTTCAATCCAGATGAAATGGTCGTGTTTAAACACTTTATTATTAAAGGATTGATAGAAGGTAATTCGCCCGAAGAGACAGCGAATGTAATCACTAATCACCCATTGGCAAAAAGTTAAAATGACAGCATCAAAGATATTTTATCTGGAAAGATATTTTGCTAGACAGTTATATGTTCAGGTTGTTTATTACATATACAAAAAGTGGAGCTGAAGCATTGTTAGATCCACTTTTTGTAAACGGCTTGCGCTTGATGCGGGCCTTTTCTTATTCTTCTGTTACATCACAAACTATCAATCATGCGCTGTAAACGTGCTTTAAGCTCAAACCGGTCAAAATCTTCAATCATCTTAAAGTCCGGATCGCGTAAGCTGGCACTGTTTAACATCCACTAATTAAATGCAGACCACTGCATTAAAAAGTGTCGTGAACTGTCGTCCATTGCATCATCGTTATTGACGCCCTCTCGGATCACATCACGACCTTTCACCGTCCTGCCAATGCCGCCATTAGCATGCAGCATCAGGTCGCGATAGATATTGAACGCCCCCGCAGAGCCGTCAATAACCACTGCCGCCGCCCGCGCGCCGTTCTCAAGGCCGACGTGCTCTTTCACCGCATCATTAACGACCTTTTTACTTGCCGGACTTTTGTCTGACGCCTCTCCGGTCGGATTCATGACCAGATCAATAATGGTGTCAATACGAACAACTTTGTGAAGTGATAATTCCATGGTAAGCCTGTGTGCTTCAATCAGAGTGAATGCAGCCTCCCGACAAAGCAGGAGGCCACGGGAAGGGGTTGGTTACTCAGCAGGGATCGCAGGGTGCGAACCTACCAGATCACCCAAACCCAGTTCACGTAGTTGCGAAACAGGGTTGCAGATTATTTCCCCTTCTTTCCATCCCGAAAGCAGTTCAGCGATCGTATCACGCAGCATCTTCTCACCGTTTGAGTATTTCAGTATATCAGACAAATCCTTTACGCCTTTCCATCCCGCTTGACGATAAGCGAACATCGTACCGCACACCAAGGCTTTCTTGGTGACTTTCGCCATCTTGTCTTGCTGCTTCTTATACCACCACGCGCGGTATGGCACTTCCGCCAGCATTTCCAGCGCGGATGTAAAGTTATCGCACACTTCACGCCCTTCAAACACGTACTGATTTACAACGTTAATCCAGTCGCTCTTTTCAATGAATGCTTTGGCTTTTTCTTCACCGTCGCCGATATAGGTTGTATCAGTACCACCACCCCAATCCATATCTTCAATATCGGCAATATGCTTACCATCCAGACACAGCTTATACGAGGCAAGATCTTCACCTTCATGGCCTTTACGGGTTTTCACCGATTTGATGCTCAGACGAGCCATTTCAGCTTTCAGGCCGGCTGGCAGGGCAACATAGTCTTTTTGCGCGTACGCTTCAGGGGTCATGTTTGCTGGCGTTAACGGAACGGGTTTAATGGCAGTTTGATTTGTCATAATCATTTTCCTGTGTTGTGTGAATTGACAGGGTTAGTATGCCACAACCAGACAGAATTACAACAAAAAAGTTAAATTAATTTACGAAAAGTACCCCGCGCGGCTAACCGGCGGGGTTTTACTGAGTGCCGGCACATCGCCGCCGGCAGTTAAGAGCTTAGTCTGGCTGACTTTCCAGATAATAACGGCGGTCGTTCACCATCTCCATGACATCTTCATCACTCAGGATATGCGGATATTCCACCACCAGTGTTAACAGCTCAAACACCGAGGCGTTCTCAATCAGTTCACGGCGGCGCGTATCAATCGCTTCGCGGGCGGTGCTCTGAATCGAGTTCGGCGTACTCATGAGCAACGCGTAGAAGTCTTCCAATGTAATCTTGCTCAGCTGCAACAAAAAGTCCGAAACACCTTTCTTCTGTTCTTTCAGGTCGAGAATTTCGCCATCTTCAGCGACGTAGCCACGCAGTGCAGCTTCCGCCAGCGCCAGATACGTCTGCTTTGGCGTCAACTTGCATTCACCGCCGAACATTAACGACCCCAGACGTGTCGCCCAGTCGTACTCCGTCAAAAAAGCTTCCAGCGGCTCTTCCGCTTCGCCTAAAATGGTCACATCAACCTCAAGGCTGGTGCCGTGCTCCTTAACTTCAATGGCGCGGTATCCGTCGAAGGTTGTCACCCATGAACGAATGGTTTCGCCGGCAACGTTGACATCTGTCGTCGCCGAGCGCACATCCAGGCGTTCCAACTCCAACAGTTCCCTTTCGTTTAAAGGCGACGCTGAGATTAATGTGTCATCGACCAGGGCAGGCACTGCCAATGCGGCAAGCACAGCCGCGTTTGCTTTTGTATACATGATTATTCCTTGTGTGTATGAATCATTTCCCGGGTAGCTTACGGCACTTTTCCGGGTAGCGCAATATAAATTAAAACAAAAATGTTAAAAACATCTTGCCACATCACCTGTTTTTGATATCATGACAACTCACAAACACAGAGGACCGGTACCACACTATGAATACCATCATTCAAAACGCCATCGAAAGCGGACAGCTGACACCTAAGCTACTTTCCGCCATCGTCAGCAGCTTAAGCGCAACCTGCGAAAAGCAAGATATCGACATTCGCATCGATGATCTTGACGCTAATCGCAACGCCATCGCCCAGGCCCTGCAATACACCAGCTGGCTTAACCTTGTCGACAAATACAACCAGGCACGCTTCAGCGCCGTTCTCGGCAACCTTTACGGCCTCAGTGATTCCTACGTCAGTGCAATCTATCTTGGCCTGTCCAACCGTGACTCAATGACAGCCGACATGGAGCATGCCGCCCACAATATCGGCGCTCAGCAAAGCCTCTCACCCGTTTTCGGTCTGGATACCAAGTTCGCAGAGAACAAAAAATCCAAACTCAAGGCGGATGCTGCCACCATCACCTACTACAGCAAGTCACGTGAAGCGCTGGAAGGTCTGGCTATGGGCATTAACCTTGTGAACGACAGCAACATTGAAGCGGGCAAAGTGCGCTACCGGACCAGTCGTGGCGGGTACCATGATGATGAAATTGAATATCCTGATTACTCATGGGTATTGTCTGTCTTTGACCGTGATGGTGACGAAGACGAAATCCGTATCATTGAATAACCCGACTCGCAACAGTTAAACCATAATGTGACAACTTATTAAGCACATTACAATCACACACAACAAGGTTTCTACTATGACGAAAGCAAACAAGCGACATTATTTCATCTCAGCGGCCGCTATTGCCCTCACCCTGATGTCCATAGCAGGCATTGTTATTCAGGGGCTGATAAACCGGCAAGGGCGGGCATGGGTGAGCCTGACAAGGCCGCTAAAGCTGACATGCGGAAAAAGGTGCAGGCGTATATTGCACAGTCTGATTTGACAGCGGTGGATATCATTGAAAGAGGCTCTCGGCTGCACATTCCTGATCTGTCGCAATAAGTAAAAAGCACCTTGTTGGTTAACCACCAATGCGCCCGCAGGAACAATGCTTGCGGGCAAAAAATTGAATTATCACAAATTAATAAGGTAACACCATGAGCAAACCTTTTTGTGTCAGCTTAAAAGAATATCCTGGCGACAAATTTACCGTTAAGTTCTTTTGTCGTGCGAGCAGTGATGATGATGCCTTTGACCAGGCAGAGGACACCTACCCTGACGCCGAGATGCTTACCGCGGAACCGGTGAGCGAGGACGAATTCGAAATGGCGACAACTGCGTAGTTTTTACAACAAAAAAGTTGAATTTTGCTGCGGGCTCCGGTAGAATTCAACTATACACACAAACAAACACAGGTTACCGGACATGCTAGCAGAGCTCACACACGCTTTTAAGATTCAACTTGATAACGCAAGACAACGCGAGTTTTTTGATACGCTCGCCCTGCGTATCAACACTTGCCCTGTCCCTGGCGCAACGGCCAAAGACATCTTTCATCAAACCATCAACGATCTGCCAGAATTCAACAGTGAATCACTTGCGGACTGGGTTCAGCCTTTCATTGAAGCACTGGATGAGAGCGACTTCATGACGCTTGATTCGCCGGTTTGTGCATGGGTTGAACACCATCTTCTGCGCACGATGGGCAACAGTGTCATGGCGATGCGTTTTCGTAAAGCTGCACCTGTACTGGACGACATCCCCGCTGAAGAGCTGGCAATGCCACACATGCAGTGGTTGACGCAGTTCGTCGAGCGTGCAACCCAGTGCTGTAGAAGCTATCCTGAAATACGCTATTTCTCACGCATCAAAATTGCGCTTTATCCTGCTGACTGGACACTCGACAAACCGACTATCCTTGCCCTGCATACACAGTGGAGAACTGACTGGGATATCGTTCTTTCACTTTATCAGTATGTGGAAAGCTACGTTGAATCCCGTGATAAATTCTTCACAGCCAACCTTGACGATTTCAATGAAACGCAAAAGGCCAACTTGATCAGCACCATCAACGCGTGGGAAAAGGATAGCGTGTCTGATGTGGTGGATGGGCTTTGTCGCAATTACGATATCAGCGATATGTTCATCCCTCAGCTTACTGCGCTGGTGGAAGCGGTGCGGGAAGATAAAAAGTCGGCCTGATTTACAACAAAAAAGTGCAAATCCTGCGCGCTGGTGGTATACTTACATCACACACAACGCACAGGATTTCTCATGACAATTCGCAAATTCTCCATCTCTGAAGTCGACCGGCTGGCGCTTATCGCTAAACTGCAAACCGGCGAGCCACTGCTCGGCGTTGACCGCAGCATCAAAGAAATCGCCAACACCACGATAGAGGTGCTACCTTTTAAAAAGCGCTATCCTGAAGATCACGCAAAGTGGGCCGCGCACTTGGGCGAACAGCTCGGTCTGGACATCACCGAAATGCGCCTTCACATTGTACGCGAAGCAGGCATGATTGATGAGCATGTCGATACCATGTTACCACAGAATGACACGCTCATCGCCAGACTGGACGAGAACACCTCACCACGCCTTACAATTAATGGCGAGCGCGTCGAAGAAGAAACCGCCGGCACCGGTTACTTTTTACCTGAAGGTACACCGCACGGCGTGCTGCCCGGCAACCCCGGGGACGGTGATCGTTACTCGCTGGTGATTTGGACAAAACGAGCAGCCTGAGTCGCTGCACGCTTAAACAAACAGGCTTATCAAATGAAATAGCAAAACTTTATCAAATTTGTGTTATGATATTCCCAATCATTGTTTGGTAAGCCTGTAAACCAATGACGGGAGGGATCCCTCGCCAGCCTTAGTGAGCCATCCTGTTTTGCATGTCATATTCTGTACAACATTTTACAAATGATCGTTAGCGTGTAATGGCTGGAGCATGATTTTTTGATCATAAAAATGGAGTGCAATCATGTCTATTTACATTCAATCATCGGCTGAATTAAGCCTTTTCATCAAAAAACTTTCTGCCTTTTCAGGCGTGCCCCAGTCGCCAATAGGAAGGGCGTTAAGTTCTCTTTGTGGTGCTTACAGTATCGCAGAGTACAACGATCTTTTGGATAATTCCCTGAAGCAACGGGTTCGCGACGACATACACCGCGCATTATGTTTCCTTTATGATAACAACCTGTCTCCCGAAGATGTTCACCAACACGTTGAGACAATCGCACCATCCACCTACCCCACATTGTCCGCTCTCAGAGAGGCGCTGACGAATGTTACCGGCGATCCTGCTCTAACAAAATCGCTACTCCCTTTTGAGTCGAACGACAGGTTCGCCTGGTCTGCCGGCTTCACCATCGCAGAACACGCACCAAAAGACGCCCCTGACTACTGCACCTGCATGCTATGCAGAGTATCACCTGTTTACAAGGCGTCTCCTGAAAATACGCGCAGTGCAGCATTGATAAGCGGTATGATGGTTCATGTGAAACCCACCTGCACACACTGCCACCCTATCGTAAACATGGACACCAGCGAAGAAGCAAAACACCTGAACGTTTTCTCGCTCAATCCGTCCTATTCCCAGGGTAATATCTCCGCCTTACTGTTTAAATACGAAAGTTTGCTGCGCATCGACAGCGAGGAAATAGGCGCGGACGAATCGGCAATGTTAAACATCCTGTCGGTTTTTTTTGATGATATCTGTAAACAGTTTGCTGCCCTTCAAAAGCTAATGGGAGGCGGGTTCGTACAGGCGATTTTTGCAATATGCAAGTACTTGTCATAAGAGCATGGGACACGTGAGCCAGCAAAACTGGAGCAGTCTGTTGATGCGTTTCAATCCTGCATGACGGTGATAGACGGCAGAAGGTTGGGTGTATTACCTGCCGGATACGACAAGCACCTGGCCATCACAGATAAAGTCAGTCTTGATCGTGCAGCCAAAGCACTCAGTAAGCACACCGGACCAGGAAGGGAAAAATGGAAATCCATTATCGCCAGCATCGCGGGTTTCAATAAGGTTGCAAGCTTCATTCGCGCTTTCTCGTCATCCGGCGATGTTAATCACACATTCCTGCCGGCGTTCTCAGACTACATGTCTGAAGCCCCTTACGCCTATGTTTCTGAGCATGCGCACAAATACATGGTCACAAACCTCACCATGGAGGATGACGATATTGAAACAGCGAAAACCAGGGCCATGCATGCTGCTGCATTAATGTCAGAATTTATTAACAACAGCATGCTTGACCATCTTGAGGCGCGTAGCCCCGGTACGCCGGAGCGGTTACGGGAGATCTTTGTCAACAACGGATGCAAGCATAACCACATCGTGGATTATCAAATGATGATGTCCCCATCATCAGACGCACATACATCCTTGCTCTTCCGTGCCGGATCTGACGACGGCATGGAGTTCCTGTGGTACATGCTCAATGAGCCGGAAATCTTTGTCGGGATGTCTGAATTGGAGTCCATAATCAAATCTTACCTTGCATTTAGATCTTCACTGGTTCTTGTAACGGGAAGTTTTATGGGGGGGAAGGTATCACTGTCCGCACTGCGATACTATGTCGAAAATTACGCAAAAAGCCGTAGCGTAACAGACGTTTTCCTGTCACAATTCACGCCATATTTAAGTGACGCTGACATGGATAAGATAGTAGAAAAAATCCACACTCTATCCTGCGTTGTAGAGGCTTAACACATCATCCCATGTCGCTTGTGATACCATCGGACAAACACGGATGGACGCGACAACATGGATGCGATACTACTCATTGCCAACGGGCTTGGCCTGTTGGCTGCACTCACCGGCATTATCGCCGCCCGCAGTCACGACAAGCGCGGGATCATGATTGGCAATGCACTGGCCAACATCATTTTGGTGCTGCAACTCGGTTTGCTCGGCGCATACGTAGCTGCCCTGCTCAATATCGTCAACACAACACGTATTCTTGCCGCTATGAGGACCAGCAACACCGCGGTGATGTTGTTTTTCATGGTGCTAACCTGCCTGCCTTGCCTGGCTATGGCAAGCTGGGTTGACGCACTTCCCGTTCTCGGCTCGCTAATTTCCACTTACGGCTATTTCAAACTGGATAAACATGGCATGCGCTACGTACTTGTCGGCATGAACCTGCTCTGGGCACCGGTTATGGTGTATTACGGCGCATACATCACGGCAATTCACTACACTGGCGTACTATTATCGGCAACCTACGCAATCATTCGCGATCATCGCAACATACTGAACAGCCAGGCTGTCGCCCGGGACGTATTGTGATACAATGGAAAATCTGACGTAATACGTATTTTTACAGTAAGGATGAGGTATGTCACCTGAGTTTCTTGGCGCGGGGTTGCTGATTGCAATCGTAGGTGTTTTCTTGTGGGTAGGTCCGGTATATTTTGCTATGCTGCTCGCAGCTACCGTCGTTTTAGCTACGGCATACTATAAACTATTACCTTATGTCAGCGACCTTTCATACAGCGCGTTCTGGGAACACCTCCAGCCTGGTGACACGATAAAACTTGCGGTCTGCGCTGCCGTGCTGGTGGTTTACTTTATCTGGGTTAAGCGCCGGCTTTCACTACCGAAAACAGACGATCTCGCCAACGAACAGACATAGCAGGTTGATGTCCTTGAAAACATGCTTCCACACTGGCAGTACCTGCGCGGGTATCGTAAATGCACGTTGCAAGCAACACATCACCCTTCAGCACTGACACACTCATCATTTCGACGCCATACCGGCGCACCAGGTGAATCGCGTTAACATTCTGAGCTTCCCGCGACAACAGAAACGCCCTGATCATCGACGCTCTGGCCACGCCACGCCACAGCATGGCCGGCAACACACAGAGTAAACTCATCACAGCAAGTTCAAGCACGCTGAATTGTCCCCACCGGGATAACTGGTACCCAACAAACAAACCTGCCGTCGCCAGAGACAGCAACCACACACCGGCACCGGTATCTATCTTTTCGGCAGGCGCGTCGCCGGCATTCCGGCTGTTCAGCATTTCACCCAACCAGATGGCGTCATTGTGCCCGGCATGACCGCTGCATTTTTGGCGGCTACCGTTCTCGTCAAGAGTATACAATACTGTCATAACACCTCCTTCGGTGTACTGCTATTGCACCAGTTTTCGTCGGACACCTGGCGTGCTCACTGTCGGGGTCGGCACCTCAACCAGCAAAGAGTACGCATTCAGCTCATGGTAGCCTGCCGGTGGCGCTTTTTTCAGTCTTTCCACCAGATACATAACGGTTACCGACCGGTAAACTGCATATCCGGCTGATAACGTACCGGTTAATGCAAACATACCAAACACCACACCGTTCACGTCCGGCGGGAAAACCATATAAGTGATCGTTGCCATGCACAATGCGGCGGCAGCGAAGATATTTACCCCGTTAACACATGACAGGCACCACTGCTGTTCACTACCCGGACGGCCCGGTAAATTTCGTAGCGCATCCGTTGTCCACCAGTGCACACCTGATAACAGGCCGATGTACATAAACATGCCCAGGTAAAAGGCATCGTTTTCGCCTATCACCGCCGGCTCCTTTACGACCAGTCTGTAAAGTATAATAAAAGCGAACCCCAGAGAGAGGAAGGTTGAGCCTTTACAGGTCAACCTGCACTCCCTCGAATCGGTCTCTCCGCCACGTACTTCAATGATCAGGTAACCGCAACGTTCCTGCGTATCAATGCCCTGTTGCAACCGCTCTAACATAAACCTGCTCTCCAACGCTTCCTGTTTAATTAAGTATACGTAAGAAATAGCATTTAGGTATGATACCTAGCTGAAAATACCCGTACAGGACGAGGCTACGTAACCACTTTCTGAAAACTGCCTGTGACGCGACGGGCGCATCATGTCCGGTGCGCCATCCGGGGTGCTCGACTGCACATAACGAATAATCTCTTTCACCCGAGACTGGTTGCTTAACCGGATATCACTGGCAAGCTCTGAGTCTTGCAATTGCGGGTGGCAAGGACTCAAGCTTGCACCCAGACGAAGCAGGGCCTTCAGGCTCATTCTTACGGCACCGGGTGTCATCAGTCCGAGCTTTATTCGCGCCTGCAATGCCATCAACTCCAGTTCAATATTCATGCCCACTGACATCTCATCGTCCCCGGGACGGTCTTCCCAACCATCGAAACTGACAATGGCGGCAACAGCCTCACTGTTCGCCGTGTGCATATCCCGCAACCAGGCGGGGTCGTCCTGGCCTTCAAGGTACACACTTGTTGTCTTCAGTGCACCGGCAGTCATTACGGCATCTATTACTTCAGAGGGCGCATTTTGAGTGTTTATTTCTTGATTCATGTGCGAAAACCTGTGTTATTTGGGGATGATTATAAATAAATAACAACATTTTTGTCAAGCGTTTTCGCATTCAGAAGGGGAAGTGTGAGTGCCAGGCAACCGCAGACACTCACCTTGTATTTACGCGTCAGGACTGGTTATACATAATAAAGACATACACAATCCCCAAAATTACATTAAATGCGAGAATGGGATTGATAATGAAGGGCGGTAAAAGCGAGTAACAGATCCCCTCTTTCGCGGCTGCTCTTTTGAAAAACCAGATCGAAAAAGGTATCCACAACACGGATACCACGATGGATGTGATGATAAAGTTGTAATGCACGAAGTCTTCCTTTTCTTGCAAATTAATAACGCTCCCGGAGGCAGAGATATTACAACTTTTTCTTTTTCCTGAAAAATGCAATTCCTGCCAGCAAAATTCCACCTGCACTTAAGGGGGCGGGGACGACGTAGGAGAAGTTACTCTCCAGGTTTCCCGATGAAATGTCGTAGCCGGTCTGGCTTATGCTGACATCATCCAAAAAAGCAGCCACATCGTCATCGGTGTCATTATAGCCAAAAAACACCAGAGTGTAATCGCCGGATTTCACATTGCCCAAATTGATTGACGACATAGTCCATTCTGTCGTATCAACTTCAATATCATCAAGCACGTAAGTTCGCTTACCATCTGTTAACGAGACCAGCAAATTTTGACCGTAATTGTACCTTGGCCTGGAGGCCCACAAGAAACTCAGTTCCAAAACACCATCCTGAGCCACGCTGAAGGTCTGCTGTATGCTTGAGTAATCGCGCTGAATAAAAGCAAACTGGCTATTATCCGGCGAAACACCATGCCAGGCGGTGCCCGACTTGGATAGACCTGAATCACCAACAAATGTCCACCCCAGACCACTGTTTGTCTTGTCCGGATTGTAAATGTACCCGGGACCCCTTTCAGTTTCCGGGTCCCACGCAGACTCGAAATCTCCGTTTTCCAACAGCTCAGCGTGAGACGTTAATGATATGGCCATGATGGTCGCGGCGGCAAAAAACTTAAACATGGTAAAATCCTTTTGTGCTTGTATTTTATTATTTTTTAAGCAATACAAGTGCCAGATAATGCGCATTTCGATTTTTTCACTCCGCTAATGGCGAAAAAAACCGCTCACAGAGCGGCTTTTGTCGGTCATCTCATCGTTGTCCAGCAAGCTGAACGTCATTGCAGCAGCAGTCTTGCACTCATACCTCATCCGCCTTCAGCAACGTGAAAGGTGATAATCTTTTGTGGATCACCAGTAGTATCTCCTGAACACGCCTCTCTATCTGCTTGTGGCGCAACCAGGTTTGGTCATCCTGCGATTGCTGCACAAAAATATCACTCAACAAGCCAACCATGCTTATTGCGCTCAGGCGCACCATCGCAGATGACCACGTGGCAGGATCTTCATCCATGCGGACTTTCAGCATATCAACTGTCATTTGCAAGAACGCCTGATTTTGCTCAAAGTCCAGCGCAGACCATTCGGATGACAAGTTGTATTTTTCACGTTCGCCATACAGGACATTTTGCAGTACGTGATCAATTAGCGCATCCGCGCTCACCAGAGGCTTCCTCGGGTTAATGTCATCCACAAAAGCGGCAATCCCCTGCGTTTTTATTGCGTTATCCAGCCGCGCTCTCACGCGCGCAAGCAGAACATCTGCGCCTGGCTGTTCACTGCGAACCGTACCGAACAAAGGAATTTTACTGACCAAAATACTCATCTCAGCAGCTGACAAGCCATCTTTGCGCTTACTCCCCATCTCTTCGATATCATTGGCCGCTGGCAGCGCGGAAATTACAGGCGTGTTCGTTACATCTGTCATAAATATCCCAATATTCTCAATCGTTGTTTCACGGCAACAGTGGAACAGTTAAAAATCAACGCCAGCTTCTCAATACGGCTGATCTTCTTTTTGAGCATAAAGAAATTCATCGCCTGCTCCGGCATAATGATGTTTAAAGCAAAATGGTTGGCCTGCATCACCAGGTGCTCACACCGGCTTGATAAAAAATCCCTTCTAAAAACATCCGTATTGGTACGCTTTAACGCGTAAAATGCAGCATGAGCCAGCGCATATCGCGAAACTATCTCACTTTCGCTGTTATCAATAAAAATCGTCGTACCCGACACACGGGCTACGCAGTCTTGCTCACCGGAAAAACAACTCACAGTCAGGCCGGCACCGGCAACCATTGCTTTTATATCTACCGGTGTCTGGTAGTCCCAGTGCTCAAGAAGCCTGTTCTCCATTACCTATATCAATCCACACTCAGGAAAAGGGGGTGGGGATACTTCTTTTACGCCTACGCTTTTCAGCACATGCGCCAACGCAATCGAGGTGCGCTGCACAAGCGATTCCTGATGTCTCAGTAAAGCTTCGCGGTTTCCTGCTCCCTGGGTCGCCGCAAAATAGCTTAACAAGGCACCACGCTTAACCCCTTCTGATAAATGCACCGAGGCTGCACTGATAAAACGACGCTCGCGCGCTTCAGAGTACTCTGCATTAATGAAATCCGGGAGTCTCTCGTACATGGCCACTCCCAACCGGTTGCAATGTTCCTGACATCTCACCAGGGCCTGGTACACCTTACCAGACTCAAAAAGATACATTTCCCAGGCGTAACGTTGTGATGCAGCAAGCAGGAGAACCATCTCGAACGGGGTCATGGGCCTGGTCAGTGAGTTGACGATCTGTGAAGAATGCAGCTCGTGCATTTTCTTTTCCACAGCCTCATCAAGCAATGTGACAACGCCGGGTTGATCCAGAAGTGGTGAAAATATATCCGTTGCCGCGAGCATGCTTACATCGGCGACACGCTCGTCGAGATAATCCGCTTTGAAAAATGGGTGGAACCCCACGTTATCTGCATCCATTGCCATATTACACTATTCCTACTAAAGCCTGACCGGTTTCCCGGGTTGGATCGTCACCAAACAAATTAAACACCCAAATTGCATAGACCGACTCGGCACCTGACAGGCGACCGGCGATGCGCTGAAATGCCTGAATACGCCCTTCTCTGGGGGTGTCACGCAACACTCTTTTTACTTCATTGCGGCGGCCGTCCCTGCAACAACGCAGTACATCGCCCCATCTCGGGAATGCGCCGCACTGGTCTGCAAGAAACGTGGCCAGAGCCTGGCTGCGTGGAGAAATTACTATCTGAGCTTGCGTGTTATTTGGGGATGTCGTCGTCATAATCTTGAACTCGTGTTTGTGTGTGAAGCCTTATAATAACAAAAAAGCACGCGTTTACAACAAAAAAGTGTAAACAACGTGCCTTCTTAACCATTTTGCTGGCGTCAGCAATATGGTTTGTTAGCTAGCGAGTTCCTCGGCTTCTTTGTTGGCCCGGCTCTCATCCAGCTCCGCTTTTGCAATCATAAAATTCAGCTCTTCTTCTGAGATTTCCTCCAGGAGGCCCTCGTCGACACCAGGCACCACCCAATCCTTAATTCCTTCTGAGGTAATGGTGTAACCTTCCTTTTCCCAGGCTGCCAGCGTCGCCATTACGTCCGGCACCACCAGCGCATAGATGTTATGTGATGGCCAGTAAACAAACCGGCATGGCTCTATACCGCCAATACCTGTCGCGCCGTTAACTTCATCGTTCTTGTAACCGAAGCTCAGGGGGATGTCGGTGATTTCCCGGACCATCTTTGTATCCGACGGCACAACCGTAAGCGCACGCAGCCTTGCCGACATTTCTTTGTTATCTTTCCGGGGACGGGTAAAACCGTCACGACCCGGGGCAATCCAGCCCTCCGGCACCGGCCCGGAAAACTTAAATCCCCATATCACTGACTCAAATAAACCTGTGGTTAAGTACTGCTCTGCACCAAGCTCATTACCGAGCAACACCGCTTCTTTTTTCTGCTCTTGTAGCAGCTCAATCTTTTTCTCAATAGCCGCCTTAAGCGGGCCGCCGAGGATTCGTTAGTACTTTTTTATTTCGGACATGATGGGTTTTCCTTTTGTTCGTTTAAGTGATGTGTGTAACACGACGGGCAGAAGTCCCATCGGCTGCCATTAGGGACCAGGATCTGCATGCCCCACCCCTTACTCACGCCGACCTCAATCGCTTCCTCGGGGGACTCCCAATGAGTTTCTAGCTGATCAGAGAGTTCCATGCGATTACAGGCTGTACAGGTAACGGAATAAAGAGTGTGTATGGTCATTTGATGTTCTTCGTTGTTTGTGTACCTTCAGTATGCCTTTTCATTCATGATATTACAACGAATTAGTGTCTTTCAGGCATAAAAAAGCCCTCACGAAGAGGGCTGACACACACTACACTAAACTTTTTTGTGTCTCAGTGGGTAGAATCGGTCCTCCGAAGAGGACCTTACACACACTACACTAAACTTTGTTGTGCCTCGGTGGGTAGAATTGGTCCCCCGGAGGGGACCTTACACACACTACACTAAACTTTCTTGTGTCTCGGTGGGGTAGAATCGGCCCCCGGAGGGGCCTACACACTACACACTACACTAAAACTTTTCCCGGGTCCCGGAGAGGCAGCTCGTGATGGCTTCTCAATCCGACATCCGGCGGGTCCTTCAGTCCGGCTTCTTTGCCGCGGGTCCCTGTCTTGATTCGATGGAGCTATCATACATGTCACCCGGGGGTCCTGGCAAGCACTTTTTTGCAATATTTCAATGTTTGCCGCTTGAAATCATGCCAAACTCAGCGCAATCCCAGGAAGGACGTGGGTTTCACTGTTTTAAACTTTTTTGTTGTATCCCGGGTTTACCAGGCTATCCCGCTCAAAATTACTCACTTTTCCTGCTCTAAACCATCCGGTTCCGACGGATCACCATATTCACGAGGCTCATCCATGCCAAGAAAAGAGACACATCCACTCATCGCCCCCCAAATAAAAGGGGCGGCAAGCCCTACCACCACCAGGCCCTTTGACTCAAACAGCATGCTGCATATGCCAATAACGGCAACTATGGCCATCGCCACCCATTCACTGAAGAGCTTGTTAACAAACTCCGGGCGGAGGCTTCCGTCATCAAGCGCTCTTTCAATCGTAAATATCACCGCGGGTACGAATAACAAGGCGGCAATGCTCCACGCCCATCCTGTTGCCCACGAGTAGATCACGACAAAAAGCGAAAGCAGCCCGCCAAAAAAGGTACGCATACACTCTCTTCTGTTTTCAATATTAAACATACAAGCTCCCGGCTTTATTGTTAATGGGTCCTGTTGGATACTAATACAATCGTTTTCTCAGCAAGATTATGAAGTACCTTCACCAGCTCAACGATCATGTCATCATCTTTAAGGTGTTTCTGGCACCCCAACACAAACACGCCTGAATTAACCAGGTTTCGCAACCGCCCCATTACTTCAGCCTCACCGATTGCACCAATATCATAGGCTCGCCGGTCCGCATCCAGCTCTACTTCAGCTTTCATCAATGATACTGTCACTTCTAGCGCATCACTCTCCAGCTTGTTTGATACAGCATACTCGATGGCCCTTTGCTGCGAGTTCATGATCCTTTCAAGCTCGCCAACAAACACTTTTCTCGCAAAATGGTTCAACTCTTTGTCAGGTTTGATTTGTGCAGCAATTAACATGCAATTGAAGCGCGCTTCATCACGTATAATTTTTTTGAAGCGCTTGCTGAAATCAAATGTTTTAAGTCCGAAATCACCAGGCTTCACGCCATCCCATCCATCATCATGCGATGTATTCAGGCCCGGCGCTCCCGGGTACACTGCACCATCAATGACCTTAAGCGCTGACTTTACCCGTTCTCTTTTCTTTGCCGCCTCTTCGAGGATATGGGCAATAGCGCCGTCGAGGATATCGTTATTCATCACAATCACCTTTCGCGTACATGTCTGAACGCTGCTTCATCACTTCATTAAACGACATGATCCGGGGAGCCTCTCCGCGTTCCTCAAGAGCTTTATCAGCCAACCCTAGCGCCGCCATAACATTAAGCGGGGCCAGGGTAATTTCAAGCTCCCGGATTTCACGCTCCAGCTCTTCTGCCGTCATCTTATCCTGCATAACCAATGCTTGATTATAACGGACCTCAAGTTCGCGCTCTTCACGCAGGGTTAACGCCCGCGGCAAACGGGTCCGCGACGCATCCACATTACGCATGTCATTGTAGACCATGATGCGAAAATTTGATGACAGGGCACATTGCACCTCGTAGTCGCTCACGTCCGCCGGAATGACAATCAGATATCGCCCGGCTTTCACATCAATCACACCATTCTTTGCCTCAATAGGGTGCAGGATACCCGACAGGTCACAAACCAGGACGCGAAACTTACCACCTGCATTCATAATGGACTTTGCTGGCGCATCAACCAACTGGAATAACGGGCGATGAATCAAAAATGCTACAACCGCGGGAACACCTGCTACCAGTATATCGATGTAAAGCGCCGAACCATACCATGGCATAGATGTGAGGCAGCTTCCTACAATCAACAAGGTAAAGATGCCTGTGTTAAATTTTGCTTTGTTTTTGATTAACGTAAACTGACCCGTAGGACGCATTCCGCTGCAAGACATCGACCCCGCCACTTCCGCGATAAACCCCAACGCCATTTGCTTCATGACAAAGTGCATTACCAGGAGGCCGGCAATAAACCCCAGGTGAGACAGCCTGATTGTAGGATACCAGGCATGTTCTCCGCCTGACATCAGCATGGGCCAGAGCATCATTCCTCCACCTATTAAGATGGCAGCAACCACCAGCGCGGCGCTAATGTAATGATAAAGAGGTAAAGGGAAAGGAAACATAACTTCCTTTCTGTTTTTGTCGTAGTACGCTATACCACCAAACGTATCTTCAAACACGGGAGCGGTCAATCTCCACATAGTCAGTTACTTCCTTTTTGTTTTGTTTTCAATCTGGCCAAAAGGCCCATCTTATCACGGTTTTTAAACGAAAAACGCCGCGGGCTAGCGCGGCATATTGCTCTGTTTGTATTCAGCGCGCCTCACGACGCACCTATCAATGTTAATTTATTCATTATTGGTCCGGCATTCATTACGTGCGCCATTTAATGACACTTCTATGGTCGGATCTTGCTTGTTAACGTCGGTCCACGCCGTCACACAAAGTGCGCCACCGCGGTTGCGTACCATCAAAGGGTACCCCTTATCATCCGCTGATCCGTTATCGCTAAAACCAACTGCTGACAGCAGCAATTCACCACCAATCGGGCTTTTTTCAATCGCTACCTGAATACCGGTAACGACAGCATTATCAGGATCGGTAATGGTGGTTTCAATACGGTCAAATGTGGATGGCTCATCCGCCAGACGAATGGCCTGCAAGCGCGCAAACTCTTTTTCTGACCAGGCGTGGATTTCTTTGACGCTCATGCACATTCTCGCCGCTTCCAGGTTCAGACTGGCCATTGTAAAATAGTCACTGTCTGCGCCGTGTTAGGCGATAACTTTGGAAACCTGTTCTGCGTAGTGTGCAATCAGCTCGTTGTTGTTCATGAGTGTGATACCTGCTTGTCTGTGTGAGAGGTTATTATCTCAACAGACAGGCAGGAATGCAACTAAAATGTTGTAATTAATTACAGCGCATCATGTCCGACACGCCACAACAAGCGCTCAATCGCCGGGGCGTCATTATTTGTTATGGCGTCCACCATAGTGCGTGCAACTTCGTTGTCGCTCATTAACAGGCTGCCTAACGTGTAAATCAGGTTGCCGCCTATTTCCCGGAAGATAAACATTGCATCCTCCAGCAGACGTGAGGATACGGGGGTGATCATACGGAACTGCTCTTTGGCCATCTCTGGCGTCATGTTCACGAGTTCCTCGTTCGTATTGAACAGTTTGATAAACTTATCACGCTTCACCTCATCAATATCGCGCTTCCAGTAGTTGTAAAAACCTTCATCCATGCATTTTACGTCATGACTTGTCATGTAATGATGGATGTTTTCCTGAAAACCGATAGCAAAGCTTACATAAGCCTGGATTTCAAGCAGCACCTTTGCCGTCGCCGGGATGAGAATGTCCAGCATTTGCTCACTTGGCGTCTGGGCGCACGACTCATCAGTCAGCGTGCCGTCTTTTACGCTTTTACACAGCGTGTACCAGCTCGGCTGGTTGTAAAATACCGCCAGGGCATCGCCAATTTTTTGCTGGTTCTTGTCGTTGTCTTTCAGGGGGCTGCCGCTAGCCTGTTCAATCGCTGCTTTCATGCGTGAAAAAGCTTCTGTTAAGGTCAGAGCGGGTAAGCGTTGTTCGTTTGATGCGTTCATCAGTGTTATCCTTCGGTTTTCCGGCAATGGCGGTAGCCGCACTCTATCCACATGCCGAACCTTAAGGTTGCAACTGTGAATAATTCATGGTAGTTGGGTAGAACCCATCCCGGTGTTCGCCTCGTGCGGGGCGGCGTGGGAGCGCCGGGCCAAAACCCCGTTTTTGCGAAGCCCTGACTTACCGATAAGTATACCAGACACCGAAACATATTCAACTTTTTTGTTGTTAAACTCACAAAAATAAAGGTGCTCCATGCTTTTTTGTGGCGCACAACTTGCTTGTTTCATGTCTTACGCGCAAAGAGGGATTTTTATGAAACACCGTATTTTACTCGCGGCCGCGCTCTGCCTGAGCGCCTCGTTTGCCAGGCCGAAGTGGTCACCAACACGATAACATTTAACGATTTCAAATCTGACGACGGCACAATGTACGCCAACCTGACCGGAAGCGGCGATTTTTCGCTGGACGCTTTAGCGGATGCTCAATTTACGTTTGAAATGTGGAACTGGGAGGTTGCGCCAGCGTCGTACTATTTTGACATTGCCATCAATGGTGTATCACTGGGCCGGCTATACGACAGTAACCCGGGTAACGACGATTTTAACGCCGGGCAGAACGGTGACGATGTTGGCCAGGAGTTCAGGCAAAATTACCTGACCACCAGCATTGACATGGTGACGCTTAACGCTCTGCTGGACAGCGGCGCGATGACACTGACTTTCACGCCGTCTGCTGGCATTCAGCGCTACTGGATAAGAGATGCACAAATCGAGTATGCCATCTCATCTCCGGGATCCTCGGCAGAAACCTCGCCAGTCAGTGCCCCACTCACGCTGTCTGCGCTCGCCATGCTCGGGATGGCCGGATTCCGCCGCAAACAAAAAAGCGCACAATAAGTGCGCTTTCTCTCAACCTGCAATTAATCTGCACCTATTCTGGCGTATATTCCAGCAACCAGTGATAACAGTTATCGCCGGATACACGGATCTCAATTTCGCGATCAACGCTTTCTTTTTGCATCTGGTCAGGCATGACATGCAATAAGGCATAATGTGCGGTTTCCAGTGTCACCATACGGCGAAGCAACGCGTAAGACTGATTTTTAAACATCGACGTTTGTTCCACAGCCAACTCCGGCGCTAACACCTGCTTGGCAATAAATGAAGAACGGATTTCCTCGCGCACTTCACGAGGCAAATCGGTCACCGCCTCCATGGAAATCTCACTGTTCCCCAGCTTCGCCACGCCGCTGCTTAAATAAACGCGTCCGCTTTGCGGGTTAAAACTCAACCACAAAGATTTAATAACGCCTTGCGTTAAGGCCGCGGCTTCTTTATCAAGCTGTAAAGACAACAGAGCGAATAACGGAAGAATGTCCGCTTCCAGGTCCGGGTTTGACATGGCCGCGTCAAACTGGCGTTTACCGTTGAAATATCCCGCCAGTTTCAGCGTGATATCCTCCAGCTTTTCCGGTTTCTTGTTCAGGTTGACTGACAGGCTTTCATTCAGGATAGACTGGACAAATGCCGACGCCGCAGACAGGCTTTTTTCGTCATTCACGTCTGTTAACGGGGTGGTAAATCCGTTACCGGTATCACCGGTTACCTTGTAAGCCAGTGAACCGCAGATCGCACACTCACAGGAGGTGTACACGCCACCTTCATCAAAGCGTTGCTCCGGGTTTTCAACCGGGTTTTGCTCGTTCTCTGGCGCGGTAAAGCCGCAGTTATCACATTCGTAAAGGGCTTGGGTTGTTTTGCTCATTGTATTCTCACTTTTGTTGACTGTGGCGTGTTGCGCATACGTTTCTCCAACCTGCCACACGCATCAT
>MDTA01100782.1_pt1 | contig 44865 bp, 50 predicted proteins | sample 811151 | NCBI WGS metagenome assembly MDTA01 (sample SAMN05326648, study PRJNA326480) | marine metagenome | isolation source: seawater | place: Indian Ocean: South | collected 2010
TACTTTTAAGTAGTACAGATGGAGTAGGAACAAAACTTAAACTTGCACTTGAGTTTAATAAACTAGATTATTTAGGCATTGATTTAGTTGCAATGTGCGTTAATGATATTTTAGCAAATGGTGGAGAACCAATTTTTTTTCTAGATTATTATTCATCTTCTAAGGTCTGTGATTCGAACTTTCTTAAAATTATAGATAGCATAAATAAAGGATGCAAAGAATCAGGTTGTTCTTTAATTGGAGGAGAAACAGCAGAAATGCCTGGAATATATAATAAAACAGACTTTGATCTTGCAGGATTTGCTGTAGGAGTGGTTGAGAGAAAACAGCTAATAAATAAAGATAATGTTGAAAATGGAAGTATTTTAATTGGTTTAGAATCTAGTGGATTTCATTCAAATGGTTTTTCTTTGATAAGAAAAGCTCTGAAAGAAAAAAAATTATCACTCCACTCTAAGACGCCTTATAAATCTTCAAAAAAAAAACTTGGTGATGATCTTCTTATTCCGACAAAAATTTATGTAAATGAAATTTTACCTTTAATTAAAAAAAATCTAATAAGTTCTATAGCTCACATAACCGGAGGTGGAATTTATGAAAACTTATCTAGAGCTATACCAAAAAATTTAAAGGGAATAATTGATTTAAATGATTTTAATATTCCAACAAGATTTTTATGGTTAAAAGAAAAAATCAAGGCTTCAGAAAAACAAATGCTTGAAACTTTTAATTGTGGAATAGGTATGATTCTAGTAATAAATAAAGTTAAAAAAAAGAAGGTATTAGAATTTCTATTAAAAAATAAAATTAATTTTAAAGTAATCGGAAATGTTGCAGAAAAAAAGAAATCTAAGTCAAACGTTTCTATTAAAAATTTTGGTGAATGGCATATAAAATAGCTATTTTGATCTCAGGAGACGGAAGCAATATGCTAAATATTCTGGAGGCATATAAAAAAGGTCAAATAAAATCTAAAATTGTAACAATAGTATCTAACAATCCAAATTCAAAAGGACTGAAAAAAGCTAAAAAATACGGAGTAATTACTAAAGTAATAAATTCAAAAGATTTTGAGTATTTATTATCATTACACTTATCTAAATACAAAGTAAATTTTATATGTCTTGCAGGATTTATGAAGATTTTAAGCAAAAAATTTTTAGAGGGTTGGGAAAAAAAAATAATAAATATTCATCCTTCCTTATTACCTGCATTTAAAGGTTTAGACACTCATAAGAGAGCATTAAAAATGAAGGTTAAATATTCTGGATGTACGATTCATTTTGTAAATAATAAACTAGATTCTGGTGAGATAATTGATCAAGAAATAGTAAAAGTTTTAGACTCAGACAATAAAAATTCACTTAAAAAAAAAATATTGATGAAAGAGCACAAATTGTATATAAGAGTAATTAAGAAACTGGAGAAATCAAATGAGTAAATTAGATGGAAAAGAGCATGAAGAATTTTTTGCCAAGTTTATGAAGGCTACTATTGTAACTTCTGTCTTAATAATTATTCTATTAGCGATTCTCTGGTATTTTCTAATTTATTGATTAACAAAGATCTCTCTATTTGAAAAGAAAAACTCAATTTCAATCTTAGCATTTTCTTTGCTATCGGATCCGTGAACTGAATTTTCTTCAACCGAAACTCCATAAAGCTTTCTAATTGTATTTTCTTCAGCATTTTCAGGGTTAGTTGAGCCCATAAGATCCCTATATTTTTTAACAACATCCTTGCCTTGTAAAACTTGGACAACAATAGGTCCTGAAATCATGTAATTGCACAAATCTGAAAAAAAAGCTCTTTCTTTGTGAACATAATAAAAATTCTGAGCATCATCAATCGAGAGTTTAAGCATTTTTTGAGCAACTATTTTAATTTTATTTTTTTCTATAAGTGAATTAATATTTCCAATTAAGTTTCTTTTGACAGCATCTGGTTTTATAATTGATAAAGTAAGATCCATAGAGTCCTCCGATTTTATATGATTTGTTTCCATTTGAATGGGCTATGCTCATTATACCAATTTATAATGAAACCTCTTTCAGAGAGTCGGTTATTGATATTGATATCAAAAAGATTATCTCTTGCATATGAAAAAATCAGAAATTTTCTGAATAAATCAAATCTTTTAATTGAGACACATGGTGAAATAATCAAGGTGTTGAAATTTTTAAGAAATTTTATTTTTTTATAAGATCCACTAAAAAGGATAATACTATCTCTGGAAGAAATTTTTTCACCATCCACTTTATGAGGTAAAAAATTATTCTTCTCTCTTGTCCAAAGAAATTTGTCAACAGAGTTTTTGGTTTCGTTTGTTCCGAAGTTAACTAAAACTTTTTGGTCAGAATTAACTATCTTGTTGCAAAGACGAATAAGAATGTCATTAAAGTTTGAAGTTATAGTATAAAAACTTAAAGTGACTTTTGATTTTTTATCCATAATTTTTCTTTACAAAGTTATCTAGCAACCTCACCCCAAATCCAGTGCCCCCTGGCCTTGAAAAGTCTGTGCCTTTCTTCGACCAAGTGGTTCCAGCTATATCTAAATGAGCCCATGCCACATCTCCAACAAACCTCTTTAGGAATTGGGCGGCTGTTATACTTCCAGCACCTCTGGTGCCAGTTATATTTTTCATATCAGCAATCTGACAATTTAATAATTTATCAAAATCTTTATCAAGAGGTAATCTCCAAATTAATTCTTGGGTTTCTTTAGAAGATTCGCATAGTTTTTCAGCTAGATCATCATCATTTGAAAAGAGACCTGCATATCTTTCTCCTAATGCAACTATTATGGCTCCAGTTAAAGTTGCAAGATCTACCATAAGTTTTGGTTTATATTTTTCTTTAATATACCACAAGACATCAGCCAGAACGAGACGACCCTCCGCATCTGTATTTAAAACTTCTATTGTCTGACCTGACATTGATTTAACCACATCTCCTGGTCTTTGAGCATTACCGTCAGGCATATTTTCAACCAAGCCAACTGCTCCAATAACATTTGTTTTGGCTTTTCTTAATGCCAAAGTATACATTAAACCAGCTACCACCCCAGCTCCGCCCATATCCCATTTCATATCTTCCATGCCACCAGAAGGCTTAATAGAAATTCCACCGGTATCAAAAGTTACACCTTTTCCTATAAATGAAATTGGGTTTTGTTTTTTATTAGAACTTCCATTCCATTTCATTATCATAACCCTAGCCGGTCTCACAGACCCTTGAGCAACTCCGAGCAATGCGTTCATACCAAGTGATTTCATCTTTTTTTCATCTAAAACCTCTAACACGACACCGGCTTTTTTTAAAACATTGCAGATTTCAACAAATTTCGAAGGATAAAGAATATTTGCAGGTTCCGAAACTAGATCCCTTGTTAAGAAGACACCTTTTACTTTTTTTTCAGAAAGAATTATTTCTTTTTCATTCTTTCCAATTGTAACATTAGAGTCTATAACTTTTAATCTATCAATCTTTCCGGTTTTTTTTATTTGAGTTTTATATTTATCGAAACGGTAAGATTTTAACTTGATACCGTTTAAAATGGGTGAAATGGTCTTTTCATCGACTTTTGATAACTCGAATATTAATGAAATTTCTTTTTTATTTTTTTTTTCAAGAAAACTTAAAATTCTTCCACCAAAAGCTTCTAGTTGTGAGTCTTTAAATTCCTTCTCTACATTTTCAATCTTCGCCACAGTTATGGATTTTAACGAACCTCTACTCCTGTGGTGTAATATATCTATAAACTCAGTGCTTTTATTATTAATTTTAGAAAAATCATTAATAATGGACTTTTGTTCATTGTTAAGATGTTTAGAATCTTTTATTTTTGAACAATTTATTAAGACGATAACCAAGTGGTCATTATCAACATATTTTTTTTGGAAACTTATTTTCATTAGATGTATTAATTATAGTCAAAATTTGTAATAAATAATGTATATTGTTTTTTTTCCTAATATTCAATGAATTTAGTTGATAAATATATAATAAGACAACTATTTAGTAATTCCTTATTAATTCTAATTTTAATCATATCTCTCTTTTGTTTGGCTAAAAGCGTTCAATTGATAGAACTTATGGTCGGAAGAGGATTGCCATTTTGGATTTTTATAAAGTTAATTTTATTGTCCTTGCCACAAATCATTCCTGTATTACTGCCAGTAATTGTAAGTTTATCAATCTTTTTTGTATTTTCTAGAATGCAAACAGATAAGGAATTGGTGGTTTTACTTTCCTCTAACCATTCATTTTATGATATATTTAAGCCAACATTAATCTTCTCGATAGTAATTAGTTCAATGAGCTTCTTTTTTACTTTATATCAATCTCCGAAATCTAATGAAGATTTTAAAGTATTATTGTATAGTTTGAAAAATGATTATTCTTCTACTCTAGTACAAGAAGGAGCATTCAATACTTTTGGTAAGGATTTTACAATTTTTGTAAAAGAAAGGAAAAAAGATGGTTTACATAATGTATTTATCCATGACACAAGAGACGAAAATAGAACATCTACATTGATAGCAAAAAAAGGGAAGCTAGTCTCAACAGGTAATTCCACTAAAATTCTTTTAGAAAATGGATCTCAACAATTTCAATCAAAAGATAAGAAACTCTCTGTTTTGTATTTTGATGAATATCTTCTTGATATAAATCAAAATGATAATAAAAGTTTACTCAATAGGTGGAAATCTCCATCAGAAAGAACAATGTATGAATTGAAAAACCCAGATCCAGAATCTGGGGATGATGTAAATAATCTCCAAGCATTTAAAGCTGAAATAACTCTAAGATACTCCATGCCACTAAATGTAATAGGTTTTGGAGCACTTATTTTATTTGTAATCTTATCATTTAGTTTTCAAAGAAAAGAAAATATCTTCAGGACTATTTTTGTTTTTTCTACGATTATTATTTTACAGACAATTTCAATTGTCTCTTCAAATTTATCTATTAAATTATCAAGTATGGAGATCCTTAACTTCTTCCCTATTATTTTTTGTTCTATTTCCTTAGTTATACTTATGAACAGGGCTAAAAAACTATAATGCTTAAAAGTAAAATTATTATTAAATATTTAATAAAAGAAAATTTAGTTTCATTTCTCATCATCTTGTCATTTTCGTGCCTTCTATTTATTTCAATTGATTTAATTGAACTTATTAGAAGAAGTTCAAGTAAAAACATTGAGTTCGGTATATTGCTTAAAATGGCAATTCTTCACATACCATCATTATTCCCCATTATCCTTCCCACAGTATTTTTACTTAGCTCCATGAATACTTACATGAAACTCAACAAACATAATGAACTTAATGTCTTGAGAGCTTCTGGGTTTTCAATTTGGTCATTAATATCACCAGCAATTTTTAATGCATGCCTCATCAGTTTTATTTTTGTATTTTTATTCAACCCAATTTTTGCATTTATGAATATAAAATTTAAGAATTATGAAAGCATCCATTTTAAAGGCAATTCTGGTCTTTATTCAATCTCACAAACAGGTTTATGGTTAAGAGAAAAAAATGAAGAATTTGAATATGTAATAAATGCTAAACATTATTCCTCAGAGGAAAAAACACTAAAGCAAGTAAAAATTTTTAAATTTGACCTTAATAATAAGTTTCTTGAAAGGATAGACATAGAAAATGTTGAAATGATAGATGATAGACTTTGGAAACTTAAAAATGGTCATAAATTAGAACTTAACAAACCACCTCAAGACTTTAGAATCTTGGATTTAGACATAAATTTAGATGCAGATAAGATTGAAAAAAACTTTAGGCCACCAGAAACTATCAGTTTTTGGGAACTAAAGAATTATATAGATAATCTTGAAAAATCAGGTTTTTCAGTAAGAAAACATATAATTTATAAAAATTATTTATATTCATATCCTTTAATACTTGTATCTATGGTCTTACTAGGTTGTGTTTTATCAATTAAAAAAGACAGAGTTAAAAAAAATATACTAAAAATAGTTGCGGGGATAATTATAGGCGTCATATTCCATTTTTTTTCAGACTTAATAAAAACGCTTGGGCAAACAGGTAGTTTAAATATTTTTTTTGCAGTTTGGTCTCCACCTATAATTTTCAATTTATTCCTAGTAAGCACGCTTATACATTTAGAAGATGGTTAAATACTTATTTGTTTTTTTTATTTTTTTTATAAACAATTTAGTTAATTCGGCTGATGAACTTGAAATAACAGCTGATCAATTCACTTATGATAAAAATAATACCAGAATATATGCAACTGGCGATGTACAAATAATTGATAAGGAATTTAGATTAAATGCTCAAAAAGTATTTTTAAATAAGAGTTCTAATGTTCTCTCTGCCAGAGATGATGTTACAATATTTAACTCTGATGGAACTATATTGAAAGCAGAAAAAATTGTAGCTGACCAAGAATTAAACAATGCAATTATTGAAAATAATTTCCTCTACATACCCTCAGAAGAATTTAATGATAAAGAAAATTTTTTAAGATTAGCTGCCAAAAAAGTTGAAAGAAGAGATATGTTTTGGGAAAAACTAGACAATGGAGTGTTCACAGCATGTGAAATCTGTTTTAATGAAAAGAAAAATAAATATGATCCACCGCTAATCCAATTAAGAGCAAAAAAAATTATCCATGATAAAAAATCACAAGATGTTAAATATTATGACGCATTTCTTGATTTCAAAGGTAAGAGTATTTTTTATTTACCTTATTTCTCTCACGCTTCTCCGCTTGTAAAAAGAAAAGCAGGTTTTATTGCACCCTCATTTCAACAAAATCTATACTTTGGGTTCTCAGCCCAAACACCATTCTATTACCCTATCAGCGACTATGAAGACATTACTATTAAACCACGGTTTTCTCAAAACAAAACACCAGCGTTTTTTGTTGAGCATAGAAAAAACTTTTTCAATGGTGAGATAGAGACACAAATCAGTGGTACAATAGAAAAAAATATCAAAGACAGTGGAGTTACAAAAGGAAAGAATAGAGGACATATTAAATCTAAAGGAAGGTTTGATTTGAATGAAAATGCTTTTTTAGATTTTCAAGTTCATAGAACCGGAGACAGATATTACTTAAATACTTATCAATATGGTTATAAAGATACTCTTGATTCCTTTTTCAGGCTGAGAGGTCATAGAGATTTAAATTTTTACAGCTTAGAGTCCTATATCTTTCAAGATTTAAGAAAAAATATAAATCAATCAGAAATTCCTAAAATCTTACCAAGACTAAAAATTGATCTTAATTCGGATAAAAAGTTAGATGGCTTGAATTTTGAATCCAGATTAGAGATGGTTAATTTAGAAAGAAGCGCGGGAAATAAAACAAAAAAGTTTTTCATAAATCAAAATATCTTTTATCCAACTATTTTCAGGGATGGAACTTTAATTAATCTCGGAGCTCATTTAAATGGAGGTTTATATCACGTTGAAGACTATGATAATCCAAAAAGTGGGAAATTAGAAAATAGTAAATTTGATTCAATCTTTTATCCGCAGATGACTCTAGAAATAACCAAGCCATATCTTAAATTAACTAAGAATTATAAAACAATAATCTCGCCTCATTTTTTATTTCTTAAATCAACTGCTAACGCATTTGATAGAAGCATTCCTGATGAGAGTAATGTAAATAATTTTGATTTTGATTATTTTGATCTTTTTAACAGAAATAGATTATCAGGGAATGATAGAGCTGATAGTATAACTCGTTTTGATTATGGATTTTCATATTTAAAACAATCGAATTTTACGCAAGTTACTAGTAAAATTGGGATTGCACAGAGCTATCAATTAGGTGATCACAAATATTTACCTAAAAATTCTGGAATAAATGACAAGTTCTCTGATATTCTTGCAACTGTGGATGTTTCTCCAAGCGAATCAATAAATATAAATTCGTTTTTTTCAATTAATAAAGATGATTTTACGATTAAAAATGCTTACACAAGATTAATGTTTAATGTTAAAAATACCTATTTGAGTGTAAACAATATTTATTCTCCTCCTGTTTTAAAAAGTGATGGTACAAATCTAATAGATTCAAAAAATCAATACTACGTAGCTTTTACCCAAAAAATTTCAGATTTCTGGAGCTTTACTACTTCATCAACATTTGATAAAAAAAATAAAATAAAATTTCACGGTATCAATGCAAAAGTTTTATATGAAGATGAATGTTTGGGTGTTTCATTTAATTGGCAGAGGGTTTATACCCATAATCCTGAAAATCCAACATCAAATAGTTTCTTATTTCTTTTCTCAATTAAAGAAATTTTGGAAAGTGACCTTTAAAATAAAAAAATTTTTTCTTTTTTTAATTATACTATTAAGCATTAATAAAGTTTCATCGTCAGAAGAAAAATTTGAGAGTCTTATTGCATCTGTTGATTCTGAAGCTATTACAACATATGACCTTTCAGAAAGAATTAAATTAGTTCTCAAATCACTTAAACTTGATGACAATATAAAAAATAGAGATTCTGTTAGAGAAAGAGTACTTGAGTTACTTATAATAGAAAAACTAAAAAAGATTGAGGCTAATAAAGCTCAGGTTGTTGCCAATGAAAATGAAGTTATTGAGTTTGCTGCCGTTGTATATAATTTTCCGGTGGAAGATTTTGAAGATTTTAAATTATTTTTAACATCCGAAAATATTGATTCTGAGGTGGTGCTAGAACAATTGAAAAGTGAGCTTCTTTGGAAAAAGTTCTCACAACAAATGTTCTCATCTAAAATTACAATTAATTCAATTGATGTTGACGCGATAATTAATAACCATAAAAATAAAATTGGCAAAGTCGAATATGATTTCACAGAAATTGTTCTTCTTAATGACAAAAAAGATGATTGGAATTCATCTCAAAAGAAACTTAATTCTGTTTTATCACTTATAGAAAGTGGCTCATCCTTTGATATATTAGCAGAAAAATTTAGCGATGTGAATCTTCAAGGTAATAACGTTAATAATGGATGGATATTAGAAGATAGTTTAGATGATCAAATGAAAAGCACTTTAGAGAAAATGAAAATAGGTGAGATCAAAAAAAATTTAAAAATAAATAATGGTTATAAAATCATAAAACTAAATAAAAAAAGAACGTTTGGGAAAGAAGGAATGAAATTTTCTTTTCTAAAGTTCTCTTCCTTAGATAAAAATAATATTGAAAATGTTTCCAAAAGAAAACTTGATTGTAACAATACTGATGAATCTGAATTAGGAGATGAGATAAAATATTTAAAAATTGAAAATATAATCGCAAAAGATTTGTCTGATAATTTCCTAAGTCAAATAAACACTACTCCTGAAAAAGAATTCACACAAATTTTTGATATAGACGGCGAATACAACTTACTTTTTATTTGCACAAAAAATGAGTCAGATGTAAAACCAATATCAAGAGATTTAGTTGAAAGAAGAGCTTTTTCTAAAAAATTTAATCAGCTCTCTAATACCTTTATTTCTAACATAAGAAAAAGTGCAAACATAAAATTTTTTAACAAATGAATCAAAAAAAAAAACCTATTGTAGTAACTATGGGCGAGCCATCGGGAATTGCATCTGAAATTATAATAAAAACTTGGAAAAAAAAAAAAAAATACAATATCCCTCCTTTTGTTTTGATAGACGATTTAAAAAAACTTAAAAAAATTAGTGAAATATTTAATTTTAATGTAAATTTCCACAGTTTAAAAAAGGACGATGATGTTAATAATATTTTTTCTAAATCTATTCCTATAATTGACATTCAAAGTAAAATGAATGTTAAACTTGGAGAACCTAATAAGAATAATAGTAAATTTGTTATTGAATCAATAAATAAAGCTTTTGATTTAGTTTTTAGAAAAAAAGCCTCAAGTATTCTGACACTTCCTGTTTGTAAAAAAACATTGAAAAAAGCAACATTTAATCACAATGGTCAAACAGAATATCTTGCTCATTTGACAAAGAACAAGACAGGTAAAAAACACTCAGAAATAATGATACTTAGTACCACAAAACCAGTAGATAAGGGTTCTGACTTAATTGTCGGATTAATAACAACTCATATACCTCTTGCAAAGGTAAATGCATATATTAAAAAAAAAATTATTCTGGATAAGATTCTCTCTTTTAATGATGCACTCTCAAAAATTTGGAAAATTAAATCACCAAGAATTGCCATCTCTAGTATAAATCCCCACGCTGGTGAGGGAGGTTTGATTGGAAATGAAGAGACAAATATAGTGATTCCAGTTTTAAAGGAATGTAATGATTTGAATATTAATGTATTTGGACCAATTAGTAGTGACTCATGTTTTCATAAAACAAGCAGAGAACGTTTTGATGGGGTTCTTTGTTTTTATCACGATCAGGGTTTAATTCCTGTAAAAACACTTGATTTTAAAAATTCTATAAATGTCACCGGTGGTCTTCCATTTATAAGAGTGTCACCTGATCATGGGCCTGCGTTTGATATAGCGAAAAAAAACAATGCATCTATTGATAGCATTGTTGCAGCTTTTGATTTTCTTAAAAAAGTTATCTATTCATGAATTTTATTTTCAAAAAAAGTTTGGGTCAACATTTCCTAAAAGATAAGGATATTTTAAAAAGGATAGTTTTGCTAAGGAATTTAAAAAATGAAACTGTTGTGGAAATTGGTCCTGGCAAAGGAGCCTTAACGAAAATGATCCTTGATCAAAATCCCAAAAAACTTATTTTAATTGAAAAAGATAAATCATTAATTCCTTATCTAAATCAGATTAAAAAAGAAAATTCTAAAAAGATTGAAATAATCCTCAATGACGCCCTATTGTTAAACTTTGAACATCTCGACAATGAGAAACTTTCTTTAATAGCAAACTTACCTTACAATATTGCTAGCACTTTGATAATTAAATTAATTAAGAAATCTGAAATATTTAAATCTATGATTCTTATGGTTCAAAAAGAAGTAGCAGAACGTTTATCAGCTAAAGTTTCATCAAAAGCATATGGTAGAATTTCTGTACTTATGCAGACACAAAGTCAAATTAAGAAATGTTTTGACGTTACACCTGATAAATTTTTCCCCAAACCTAATGTATTTTCAACTGTGATTGAAATAGAGCCAAAAAAACAAGTTGAATTTGATTACCAAAAACTTGATAAAATATTAAGAATATCTTTCAAACAAAGAAGAAAAACAATAAGAAATAATTTGAAAATACTAAACTTGAGATCTGAAAGTAAAATTTCAGAATGTGGAATAAATCCAAGCTTAAGACCACAAGATATAAAGCCTGAAGAATATATCAAATTATCTAATTTATTAGCTTAGTAATTTTTCAATAAAATCAAAGATAAACTTTTGTCTGACTCTTTTGAGCCTTTCAGCCTTTAATATATTTAAAATTTGAGCTGAGCAATTCTCAAGATTATCATTTATCAAAACATAATCATACTCTATCCAATGACTCATTTCTGATTTTGCTTTGCCCATTCTGCTGCTAACTATATCTTTACTATCTTCAGCTCGTTTTTTAAGTCTTTTGAGGAGTTCACTATTACTTGGTGGTAAAATAAATATAGACACAACGTCATTTTTTGAAAAATCGGCGAGCTTCTGTGCTCCTTGCCAATCAATATCAAAAACAACATCACTCCCATTTTTTAATTTTTGTTCAACATAGTTTTTAGGAGTTCCATACCAATTCTCAAAGACATTTGCATATTCTATAAAAAAATTTTTATCTCTTAAATTTTCAAATTCTTTTTTTGAAACAAAAAAATAATCAACTCCCTCTTTCTCACTTTTTCTTTTTGATCTTGTCGTATAAGAAATAGACATTGATATTTCATTATCTAAACTTAGAATTTTTTTACATAGACTAGTTTTACCTGCACCTGAAGGGGAAGAAAGCACCAACATTAATCCTTTTCTAGGTTTTTCATTCATAATTTTTTTTTAATTTCTTAACTGATTTTATATTTTCTAAATGCTCTTTATAACTATCTGAAAAAATATGTTGTCCATCTTTATTGTTTGAAACAAAATAAAGAAAATTACTATTATATGGATTTGCAACACCTTTCAATGAATCAATCCCAGGAATACTAATCGGAGATGGAGGCAAACCCTCATTGGTGTAGGTATTATACTCTGATTTAAATTTAAGATCTTTTCTAAGCAATTTTCTTTCCATTTTTCTTTGTCCCAATGTCATAGCGTAGACAACAGTTGGATCTGATTGCAATCTCATTTTTTTTTTTAATCGATTATAGAAAACACCGGAAATCAATGATTTTTCTTTTTTTACAGCAGTTTCTTTCTCAACAATTGATGCCAAAGTAAACATCTCTAATATATTCTTCAATGGTATTGTTTTATCTCTTTTTTCCCAAATCTCAAATGCATTTTTTTTACTTTTTAAAACTATATTATTTAATATTTCCTGAGGATCATCTGAAAAGTTATAAAAGTATGTATCTGCAATGATCTCATTCGGAATATTATCAATTGTTAATTTTTCATCTGAAGTAATTCTATTAAGATATTGAAGAAGATCACTCTTTGACCATCCTTCAATAATTGTTAATTTTCTATTAAGAGACTTTCCCTCTTTAAGTTTCTTAAGTATGGAGTTAGGAGAAATATTTCCATTAAATAAATATTCACCAAATTTGAGATCTTTTTCAGAAAAATTTACCCTCACCCAGAAAGTGAAAATTAATTTATTTTGTATTAAACCTTTATCATAAAGTAGTTTGGATATTTGACTAAGTTGAGAGCCAGGTTCTATAATAACTTCAACAGGGTTAGAGGTTTCATTTTTTTTATAGAAAAGAAGAAATAGGCAGTTAAAAAAAATAATAAAAAAAAATAAAAAGTTTCTAATCACACCTTAAATTTTTTTAAAAATTAACGAAACATTTGTTCCCCCAAAACCAAATGAATTTGACAGAACTTTACTAATTTTTTTTTTCAAGCTTATTTTTGGTACTAAATTTATTCCTTCACAATTTTCTGATATTTCTTCCAAATTTAATGTTGGAGGAACAATACCATCTCTTATTGATAAAATTGAAAAGATTGCTTCAATAGCTCCTGATGCTCCGAGAAGATGGCCAGTTGATGATTTTGTCGAAGACATTAAAAGAGTATTGGAACTCTTGTTAAACAATTTTTTAACTGAATTAAACTCTATCTCATCACCTAGAGGTGTTGATGTGCCGTGCGCATTTATATAATCAATTTCATTAGTTTCAAGTTTTGCATTATCTAGTGCCATTTTCATAGCTCTATATCCTCCATCACCGTCAGATGCTGGCGCTGTAGGGTGATAAGCGTCACCAGAAAGTCCATAACCAATTAATTCTGAATAAATATTTGCTGATCTTTTTTTAGCGTGTTCATATTCCTCTAAAACTAAAATTCCTGAACCTTCTGAAAGAATAAACCCATCTCTGTTTTTATCCCATGGCCTTGATGCTAATTCTGGATTTTCGTTATAACTTGTTGATAAAGCCCTCATAGCACAAAAACCTGCTATTCCAAATCTAGTACATGCAGACTCAGTTCCTCCTGCTATCATTACATCTGCGTCACCTTGGGCAATCATTCTATATGAATCTCCTATTGCATGAGCGCCAGAAGCACAGGCTGTAACTACTGAATGGTTAGGACCTTTAAAATTATATTTTATGGAAATATGTCCACTAGCTAGATTTATAAGACAAGATGGAATAAAAAAGGGAGATATTTTTCTCGGGCTTTGATTTAAGTTTTCAGCACTTTTTCTTATTCCGTCTAAACCACCAATACCCGAACCTACCATAACACCAGTTCTAATTGAACTTTCTTCGCTTTCAGCCTGCCACCCAGAATCAAGTATCGCTTCTTTTGAAGCGATTAATGCATATTCTATAAAAGGTTCTATTTTTTTTTTATCTTTTTGTTCTATTACATTTTCTGGAAAAAGTGACTTATCTCCCTCTAGGACTAATTGACCTCCAATCTTTGATTTAAGGTCATGTGTTTCAAATCCAGTTAGTTTTCTTATGCCAGATTTTGAAGCAATTAGATCATTCCAACAATGATTGTATCCAAAACCAAGTGGGCTACACATTCCAATACCTGTAACAACCACCCTTCTCATTCTAACTTTGGGAATTCTGTATGTGCTCTATTGCTTCTTTAATTGTAGTTATTTTTTCTGCGACATCATCAGGAATTTCAATATTAAATTCTTCTTCAAAAGCCATTACAAGCTCAACTGTATCCAGGCTGTCTGCACCTAAATCGTCTACAAAACTAGCTGATTCGACTACCTTTTCTTTATCAACACCAAGGTGCTCAACTACTATTTTTTTAACTCTTTCTGCTATATCACTCATTAAAGTTCCTTATTTAAATGTTATATTTTGTATATTAATAAATGTTTTTTTTAAATCAATTAGATTATAACATTGCCAATCCACCATTAATATGGATTGTTTGTCCAGTAATATAACTTGACTTTTCGGAAGCAAGAAACTCCACACAATGTGCAACATCTTCTGCAGTACCAATAGTTCCCATTGGAACTTTTTCTATAATTAACGCTTTTTGTTCATCGCTTAAAACAGAAGTCATATCGGTTTCAATAAAACCAGGTGAGATACAATTTACAGTTATATTTCTTTTTGCCAACTCTAATGCAATTGATTTTGACATACCAATAACTCCAGCTTTTGAAGCACTATAGTTTGCTTGTCCATAATTTCCAGTATGTCCTATCACAGATGTAATGTTAATAATTCTACCCCATCTGTTTTTAATCATATTTTTTGAAATAAGATTTGTCAGTAAAAAATTTGAGTTTAAATTAGTGTTAATTACAGAGTTCCACTTATCAAGATCCATTCTTAGAAACAAACTGTCATTAGTAATTCCTGCATTATTAACTAAAACATCAACACTTAGAGACTTTTCTGTTATTTCATTTACCATTTGTTTTATTTGATTGTGATCACTTAAATCGCATATAAAATGACCTTTTAGAAGTTTATATTTTTCTTTCAAACTATTAATTTTTTCTTTATTTCGTCCAGCAACGAATACTTTGTAATGCTTCTCGAGCAACTTACAAATTGCGCTACCTATACCACCAGTTGCACCGGTAACTAAAACTGTTTTCATAGATCATCTCCATAGGAACTTAAGAATTCATCTATTTCCTTTGAATTTGAAATATTTAAAAGATTTAAATTCCTATTAATTCTTTTATTCATGCCTGTTAAAATCCTGCCAGAACCTATTTCTAAAATAGTATCGCATTTCTGGGTTGATCTAACAATACTCTCTCTCCATCTAACCCTTGAACAAACTTGTTTTACAAGTAATTCTTTGATTAATAGCACATCATCTTCGAAATCTGCCGTTACATTACTAATAAATTTAGTTTGTAAAGTATTAAAGTTAATAGGCTCCAAACTGTTTTTCATAACTATGGAAGCATCTTTCATTAATTTGCAATGGAAAGGTGCACTTACTTTTAAATCAATTAAATTTCTAGCCCCTGCTTTCTTCAGTTTCTCAGATATAAACTCAACACCAGATTTTGTACCGGATAAGATAATTTGACCAGGACAATTATCATTAGCAATTTCACAGACTTCATTTTCAGATAATTTATGCTGATTTAATATTTCTTCAATTTTAAAAACTTCTAGTCCAATTACCGCAGTCATCTTTGTTTCAATATCTCTTACAGAATTTTGCATGGCTTTACCCCTAGTTCTTAAAAGTGATGTCGTTTCATTTAACGAAATAACACCAGCACTACAAAGTGCAGAATACTCTCCAAGAGAATGACCTAGGATTATATCAGCAAAATCAGAAATTTTTGTCTTTAGTTTGTTCTCAATAACTCTAACAATTGCAATACTAACAGCCATTAATGCTGGTTGGGTATTAGGAGTATAAGTAAGATCATCTTCAGGACCTTCAAAAATGATTTTAGAAAGACCACAATTAAGCGTATTATCAACTTCCTGAAAAACTTCTCTTGCTTCATTAAAATCATTATATAAATCTTTTCCCATTCCTACTAACTGAGAACCTTGACCTGGGAAAACAACTGCGATTTTTTTTGACATATTTTTTTTGTTGCTTTTAAATAATAAACATTAATGTTATATACACAATCAAATAACCTTGCTATTTAAATAATTTTATTTAAATAGCTAAACTGAATAAGTTTAACCATGAGGAGAAAAGATGTTATACGAGAATGTTTTCATATTTAGTGGCCAGTTATCCCAAAAAGCAGCAGAAGATAAGTTAAACGAGTCTATAGACATTATAAATAAATCAGGTGGCAAAGTTCTTAAAAAAGAGTCATGGGGCTTGAAAGATCTCGCCTATAAAATAAAGAAAAATTCAAAAGGGTACTATTACATGATAAATTGTGAATGTGATTCTAAGGTATTTGATGAATTTCAAATAAAAGTAAAACAAGATTTAAGCTTTTTGAGATTCTTAAATATAAAAATTAAGGAAGTAAATAAAGAAGAATCATTGTTAAGCGAAACTAAGCAAAATTAAGGAGATTAAATGAGAAATAAGGTTTTTGATAATACATCCTCCAGATTAATGTTTTCAAAGTCGTGTCCTTTATCTGGAAAAGATGCTCCCATAGTTGACTATAAAAATATTAATCTGTTAAGAAAATACATTACTGAAAAGGTAAAAATCTTGCCTAGTAGAGTTACTGGAGTGTCTACTAAAAAGCAAAAAGCACTTTCTACAGCTGTAAAAAGAGCCCGTTTTCTTGCATTGCTCCCTTACGTTTCTAATTGATGGACCTAAGGGTAAGAAACTATAACTCTTCATTAGTAATATTATACTCCTCTTTATTAATAGTTACGTGTGAATTACTTCTAGCTAAAATTTCATTTCAATTCTTTACAGTTCTATCCCCTCTTCCTATCCTGTTAGTTTCATTGAGTATAAAATATAAAGATTTTTTGATATCTGTTGTATTTTCATTTTTTCAACTATCATTAATCATTTATATTTTTCCTGAATATTTATTGAATAATCAAATAATTTTTTTTCATCTAGCAATTTCAATCTTGATTTTATTCTTTTCTCTAGTTTGCAATTTATCAACAAAGCATAAATTTAATTCTTCAAACTTAATTGCAATGCTGATTCTATCCTTCATTGTATTATTGGTTATTTTTTATCTAATTTTTTTAAAAAATATTGAACAACAAGAAATAAAAATTTTCTTTAAAAGAATAGTTGTCGAAATTTTGGATGCATATAAAGTAAAGCCAAAAAAAAATATTGATGAAGTTGTTAATATTTTAATATCAATTTTACCTTCAATTAATTCATTAATATTTTTTATTACTTTTAGTTTTAACCTTATTTTTGCAAAACTTGTTCTCAAAAAAATTAATATAAATCAAAATCCTCAACCAGATTTTAACGCTTTTATTACTCCGTCTTGGTTTTCGATAATATATTTATTTGCTACAGCTCTTGTTTTTATTAATGATTCTAGTTCTAACATCTGGATTTTTTCAATAAATACAGTGATCTGCATGTCGTTTTGCTACCTATTAGAAGGGTATAGGAAGTTTAACAATTTTTTTAAAAATCTAAATCTAGATAGGAATATAAAATTTATAATTATATTTTTACTTTTTATTTTTTTAGGGTATGTTCTCTTACTAACAATATTATTTTTAGGTTTTTTAGAAAATTTTAAGAGAATTAAAAATAATCTAGGAAAAGATTAGGGATATGGAAGTTATATTATTAGAAACATTTGACCGATTAGGACAAATAGGAGATGTGGTTAGAGTAAAAAATGGCTTTGCTAGAAATTTTCTTATTCCCAATAAAAAAGCATTAAGAGCCAATAAAGAAAATAAAGAAAAGTTTCTAAAAATAAAAAATGATTTGATTGAAAAAAACAAGAAAGTTATAGAGGAATCAAAAGTTATAATAAAGCAGATCGAAAATAAGGAAATAATTTTTATTAGGAATGCTAGTGATAACGGTCAACTTTATGGTTCGGTGTCACCAAAAGATATCTCTAATTATTTCAACGAAAAGAAGATCCCTGTCAAACCTTCAAACATTAATCTTCATACATCAATAAAGAAAATAGGTATCTACGACATAAATATCAAATTACATGCCGATGTTGGTTGTAGTTTAAAGATTAACGTAGCAACATCAGAGCAAAATGCAAAAAAACAAAAAGAAGATCTTGAGATCGAAAAAAACAAGAATGTAGAGTCAGCTAAGCAAAAATTAGACACTAAAGTAAGCACAAAAAAAAATGTTGCTGAATCAACTGATGATATAAAAAAAGAAAATAGTAAAGATATCAAAGTTGAGTCTGATAAAGATCTAAACAAATTATCCTCTAAAAAAAATGAAGAAGTAAAAAGTGAAAAAGATCAAAAAAAAACCATCCCTAAAAAATAGATCTTAGTGATCTATTTTAATAAAAATAATGTTTGAACCAACAAGACCTCTTTTAAATCCTTTTAGTTACCTTCAAACAAAACTTCTCATATGCTTTTAAACGTAATTGGCTTATTTATTGGTCTTTTACTTCTCGTCAAAGGAGCTGAAGTTTTAATATCAAGTGCATTAGCAATTGGCAAAAAATTAAATATTTCAGAATTCTTTCTTGGTCTTATTGTTATTGGTTTTGGCACCTCACTTTGTGAGTTAGTAGTCTCAATTGACGCAGTGATAAAAGGTTCCGCAGATATTTCTGTAGGTAATGTTATAGGTTCAAATATTGCTAATCTTCTTCTGGTTACTTTTGCAGCAGGAATAACTGCAGAACTAAGATCAATAAAAATATCAATTTTTGATATATTTTTTCATTTTAGTTCGCATCTGATCTTTTTATTAATTTTTTTATTTTCTTATTTGAATAAAAGTTACGGCCTATTTTTTATTTTTCTTTTTATATTCTACTTATGTAAAAGTTTTAAAAACTCAAAGTCGGACGATATTGAAGAGATTAAGGTTGAAAATGACTTTTTTTCTAAAAATTCATTTAAAAAGCCAATTTTTTATGGATTGCCAATTTGTTTAATTTCTATATTACTGACTCTTTGTGGTGCAGATATTACAGTAGATTCTGCTATTTCTATATCTGAGAAATTAAATATTTCAGATTCATTTATTGGTCTTACAATAATAGCACTTGGCACATCGCTTCCGGAAATTGCAACATCAATTACTGCTGCAAAAAAAGGTAAAACAAATATGATAATTGGAAACATTATTGGATCTAATATTTATAATCTTCTATTAATACTGGGATTTGTTTCACTTTTTGAAAATTTTTCTTATAATAAGGAGTTGCTCTCTAAAGATGTCGTCTTTTTAGTTTTGACTGTTTTATTATTTACAGTTTTAATTTACAAAAAAATTAATGTAGGGAAAAAAATTTCTTTTTTGTGCTTCAGTATGTACTTTATTTACATGATAAATCTCTATATCACCAATTTTTAAAAGTTTTACCCGTTATCCACTTAATTAACAGGCAAAAAGTTAATGCTTATAATAAAGTCTCTGGTAATGTATAAAAATGGAAAACTCAGAAAAAAAAAATAAATTAGCGAATATTGTTTCATCCAAAAATTTTAGTCTAATGAGAGAAGTTCCAATGAATATTGGAGCAGAACAGGCATTATTAGGTGCGATTTTATCGAACAATCAAGCATTCGAGAAAATAGAGGATTTTCTAGAAGCTGATTTTTTTTCAAGTAAGATTAATAGAATTGTATTTCAATCGATCAAAAAATTAATTACAAATGATCAGATCGCTGATCTAAATACTGTAAAAGTACAACTAGACGGTGATGAGGAATTTGCGAGGAATGGTGGACTTACCTATTTGTTAAAACTTTGCGAAAATACTGTAAGTATCATTAACTCAAAACAATACGGTGAGTTAATTTGTGATTTATTTCTAAGAAGAAAATTAATCGATGTTGGAACTGATCTAATAAATGATTCATACCTCTCAAATGAAGAAAATAAGTCTACAAACTTAATAGAAAAAGTTGAACAAAAACTTTTTAATCTTACACACAATAATGACATAAATAGTGGGCCAAGAGACTTTGAAGAAATAATGAATCAAACGCTTGACTATGCCGAAAAAGCATTTAAAAAAAGCGATGATGTTATTGGACTTAAAACTGGCTTGAATGACTTTGATAGAAAAATTGGAGGATTACATAAATCAGATCTGATCATTATTGCAGGGAGGCCATCAATGGGTAAAACCGCATTTGCAACAAATATTGCTTCAAATATATCCAAAGAATTAGAAGTTAAGGAAAAGAATAAAAATGTCCTTTTCTTTTCTCTTGAAATGTCATCTGAGCAATTAGCAACAAGATTAATGGGAGAGTTAGCAGAACTTTCATCAGAAAACATAAGAACCGGCAATCTATCTAAGACAGACTTTTCTAAACTTTTAAAGTCAAGCGAAGACTTAAAAAAACTAAATCTTTTTATTGATGATTCTCCAGCCCTAAGTATTTCCTCAATAAGGACTAGATCAAGAAGAATGAAAAGAAAACATGGCTTAGATTTGTTAGTTTTATATTATTTACAGTTAGTAAATGGCGAATCTAGGGCTAATGATAATCGAGTTCAAGAAATTTCAGACATTACAAGAGGGCTTAAAGCTATTGCAAAAGAGTTGAATATACCAGTAATTGCACTTTCTCAATTATCTAGGAAAGTTGAAGATAGAGAAGAAAAAAGACCCCAACTTTCTGATCTAAGAGAATCAGGTGCAATTGAGCAAGATGCTGATTTGGTTGTATTTCTGTACCGTGAAGAATATTATCTTGCAAGAACAGAACCGCCTGAGGGTACAGAAAAACATGAAATTTGGACAAGTAAAATGGAAAAAGTTCATAATGTAGCAGAAGCAATAATCGCCAAGCACCGTCATGGACCAATATCAAAAGTGAAACTTCACTTTAATCCAAGTTGGACAAAATTTTCAGATTTGGCTGATAATAATTATTAATTTTAGTTATTTATAAAAGGATAAATTAAGATGAAATTTAATTAATATTGGTTTCTAACTAAAAAAACAATATATTGGCTATGTAATGCTCAGTTTATTTAATAGTCTTCTAAATTATATAAAAAAATCATTTATAATAATATTCACATTTTTTTACACTATCGGGGAAATTATTGATTTTCTAATTGATTGTATAAAATTTGCACTAACAGAGAAATTTTATTTCAATATTTTTTTGAAGCAATTTGTCAAAATAGGTTTCAACTCTCTCCCAGTTGTAGGACTAACATCTATCTTCACAGGAATGGTTCTTGCTCTTCAATCATATACTGGATTTTCAAGATTTTCAGCTGAAAGTGCCATTCCAAACGTAGTGGTTTTATCAATTACAAGAGAGTTAGCGCCTGTGTTAGCTGGTTTGATGGTTGCAGGAAGGTCTGGTGCTGCGATTGCTGCTGAGATTGGTACCATGAAAGTTACTGAACAAATCGATGCACTAAGAACACTATCCACTAATCCATTCAACTATCTTATAATTCCCAGAATTTTAGCAGGTATAATTTCATTACCAATACTTGTTTTTATAGGAGATATTATCGGGGTTATGGGTGGATATCTAATCTGTGTAAATCTATTAAATTTCAACCCTACAGTGTACCTCCAAAATACTTATAATTTTGTTCAATTTATTGATGTATTTTCAGGTCTTGTTAAAGCTAGTGTGTTCGGATTTTTGATAACATTTATGGGTTGTTACCATGGTTTCAATGCCAAAGGTGGGGCTCAGGGAGTAGGACAATCAACAACCTATTCTGTTGTCTCATCTTCAATATTAATATTATTAATGAATTATATTATTACTTCATTTTTCTTCAAGCTATGAGAAAAGTAAAAATAAGTGTTAAGAATCTAGTTAAATCTTTCGAAAGGAAAACTGTTCTTAAAAGTCTAGATCTTGACATCTATGAATCTGAATCTCTTTCAATAATTGGTGAATCAGGTTCAGGCAAATCAATTCTCACAAGGTGTATAATTGGTTTGATTGATTATGATCAAGGTACAATAGATTTTGAAAATTATCAAAATATAAAACAATTAAATAGCAAAGAAAAAATTAATTATATGTCTAATTTCGGCATTCTATTTCAAAATTCAGCTCTATTGGATAGTTTAAATGTTGAAGAAAATCTAAGATTTGCAAATAAAAAAGATGATCTTCTTAAAATTTTAGATGAAGTAGGGTTGCCTAAAAACGTATTAAAAAAATTTCCATCTGAATTATCCGTAGGAATGCAAAAAAGAGTTGGTTTGGCTAGAGCAATTCTCAAGAAGCCCGCAATTTTAATTTTGGACGAACCTACAACAGGACTAGATCCAATAATTGCAAGGCAGATAAATGTGTTAATCAAAAATTTAGTAAGAAGAAAAAAAATCACCACAGTCACAGTTACGCATGATATGGAAAGTGTTTATGAATTTGGTGATTATGTGGCTTTTTTAAATAATGGAACCATAGAGTGGTACGGAGAAGCAAAAAAAATTAATAAAACTAGAAAAAAAACATTAAATAATTTTATTAAAGGAAGCGTTTAGATATTGTGTTTGATTTAATCCTTTTAAGTATAATTCTTATTTCAGCTTTTTTCGCCTTCTTTCGCGGGATTTCCCTTGAATTATTGTCAATAAGCGGGTGGGTATTATCTTTCTTCGGCTCATATTACTACGGAAATAATTTAGTTAATATAGTAAATAAAATTATTAATAATATTTTGATCTCTACAGGTTTTTCTTATTTCATAGTTTTTGTTATAATATTCGTTATTTTTTCTTTCCTAACAAAAAGATTTTCAATATATGTTAAAGAAAGTTATGTAGGCATACTTGATAAAAGCCTAGGATTTATTTTTGGAATCTTTCGAGGATACATATTAGTAGGTCTTTGTTTTTTTGGTTTTGACTATTTTTATCAGGGTAAAAAATTAGATTTTATTGATAATTCCAAAATAGTTCCTATCATAAAAATTACCAATAATACGATTATGAAATTAATGAATATTGACAGTAAATATTCACAAAAGTTAAGCGAGGAAGTAAAAAGAAAATCTGAATTGCTTTTTGAAAAAAGTATAGATTCGAAGCTCAAACTTAAACAAAACAGTCAACCAGAAGATGGCGTATATAATGATAGTGGAAGACGAAATTTAGAAAACATTATAGAAAATAATTTAGAATAAGGTGAATTATTACTTTTCAAAAAATAAACCCAAAGATGAATGCGGAGTTTTTGGTGTTTTTAATCATCCACAAGCTGCCTCGCTCACAGCATTAGGTCTTCATGCTTTACAACACAGGGGACAGGATTCTGCTGGAATAGTGACTTCTAACAAGTCTAAATTTTTTGCTCACAGAGGTATGGGACAGGTATCAGATGTTTTTTCAGATAAAAGTATCTTATCAAAATTAGAAGGTGATATTTCGATCGGTCATAATAGATACGGAACTACTGGTGAGTCAGCTCTGAAGAATGTACAACCATTGTTTTCTGAAATAAATATTGGTGGTTTAGCAATAGCTCATAATGGAAACTTGACTAATACTAACAAACTTAAAGAAGAACTAATAAAAAATGGAGCAATCTTCCAATCCACTTCAGATACTGAAGTTATACTACATCTAATTTCAACATATAAGGGTGATCTTGTTGATAGGTTAATATATGCTCTTGAATCTATAAGGGGAGCATTCTCTTTAGTTCTATTAACAAATGACTCACTGATAGGTGTGAGAGATCCATTCGGCATAAGACCATTGGTTCTCGGAAAACTTGGTGATTCATACATATTTAGTTCAGAAAGTTGTGGACTTGATATAATCGGTGCTGAATTAGTTAGAGATATTGAGCCTGGAGAAATTGTAATAATAAAAGATAATAATTTTGAATCAATAAAGCCTTTCAATAAGACCTACCTAAAGCCTTGTCTTTTTGAATATATTTATTTTTCTAGGCCAGACAGTATTTTACAAGGAAGAAATGTCTATAATGTTAGAAAAAAAATTGGAAATGAATTAGCCAATGAAAATCCTGATGATAATAAGTTAATTGATGTAGTCATTCCAATACCAGATTCAGGTAATGCATCTGCACTGGGTTATTCGAGAATAATTAAGAAACCTTTCGAATTAGGTATTATTCGAAATCATTATACTGGAAGAACCTTTATTGAAGATTCAAATAATGTAAGAAATCTAGCGGTAAAATTAAAACACAACCCCAATATTGCTTCTTTTAAAAATAAAAATATTGCTTTGATAGATGATTCGATTGTAAGGGGTACAACATCAATAAAAATAGTAGAAATGCTAAAGAATTGTGGAGTAAAAAAAATTCATATGAGAATTGCTAGTCCACCAGTTAAGTATCCATGCTTTTATGGAATAGACACGCCAACAAAAGACGAGTTGTTGGCATCAAAGTTTACAATTTCTCAAATTAGGGAATATATTGGTGTTGATAGTCTGAAGTTTATTTCTTTAGACGGAGTATACAGAGCTTTAGGGTTTGAAAAAGGGAGAAATAAAGAAAATCCAATGTTTACAGATCATTATTTTAGTGGAGACTATCCGGTTAAACTTATTGATCAAGAGTCAGGTATAAAGGCATCACAACTTTCATTATTAATTGAACCAAAAAAATAATAATGAAGAATCCAATGGATTATAATGGAATTATATTTGGCTCCACTGGTGTTTTGGGTTCAACAATTTCCTATGAACTAGCAAAGATGAATTTTAATCTTATACTCCAAGGAAGGTCTATAGAAAAATTAAAAGAACTAAGCGATAAAATTTCAGAAATTAAGAAAAAACCGTTTCTTTTTCAAGGTGACGTTACCCAAAAAGAATTTTATGAAAATTTATTTAAAGTTGTTTCTTTAAAATTCACAAAAATTGATTTTATAATTAATCTTATTGGTCAATTTAATGGTTTGAAACCATTTACTCACCTTTCTCACGGTGAGTGGGATAAACTTGTGGAAATTAATATCTCTTCCTACTGGAGAATATTAAAAGAACTTGAACCATTAATAAGAAAAGCAAAAAAACCTAAATTAATTATTTTATCGAACCCAGAGATTTCACTAGGTAAAGCCTATCACAATATATTTAGTATTTGTTTAAATGCAAGAAATGCAATGTTTCAAACTTTAAATCAGGAAAATAAAAATCTAAATTTTAAAACTTACATTATTGAAATAGAAAAAATAAATTCTGGTATGTCATCATCACTTTCCGGGAATCAAAAATTCGAGAATAAAAAAACACTTGAAATCTCAAAAATTCTAATAGAGAAATGTTTTGAATCAAACTTCTAAATTCTTATAAAAAAAGATCATTTACCATAGTCTCGTACCAACCAAATGCATGCCTAGTTTCTTCTTTCCTAACAAAGTTGCTAGAAAATATACTGCTTTCTGAACTGCCTAAAGAAACTATTCGATCTTTTTGATTATTTAAACGATACCAAGCTGTGATCGAAAATGCTCTATCCTCTTTTGAAAAACTATAACAAGTATTTAAAAAAACAGGGTCAATAAATTTCTTATCTAAAATTTTATTAATAAGATTAATAGCTAGGGCTTTAGCTTGACTATTTGCTGAAAATGCTGATTTTGGCATATCCCAAGCATTTATTGAATCACCAACAACATAAATATTATTAAAATCATTCAATTCAAATGAAATTGGGTTGATTTGACACCAATCCTTTTTTGGGGGTATCAAATCAGATTCAAACAAAATATCTGCTGCTTTTTGATCTGGAATTATGTGAATAAAATCAGATTTTATTTCATCTCCTTGTTCATTTTTAATTAATTTATTTTTTTGATCAAAAGAAACAATTTTTCCTCCTCTTTTTTTTGGAATCCATTCAATAGTATTTTTATAATATGAATCCCATTCCTGAAAAAAGTTTTCTTGTTTAGTAAAAGAATCTTTTGAATCAAAGATTAATATTTTTGATCTCTTATTACTCTTTTTTAGGAAATTAGCAATTAATGACGCTCTTTCATAAGGAGCAGGTGGACACCTGTAAGGATAATCAGGGGAGGAAATAATAATTGTAGAGTTCGAATCTAAGTTTTTTAATTCTTTTTTAAATTTTAAAATATCACTGTCTCCATCCCAACAGTGAGGAATCAAATCCTTATTTGAAGGAATATAACCCTCAATTATATTTTCTTTGTAACCAATACCTGGAGACAATATAACAAAGTCAAAATTTATAGAAATATCTCGGGAGAGTTTTACGATTTTTTTTTCTGAATCAATAAATTTAACATCCTCATAAATAAACTTTATATTTTTATACTTTTTTTTATTTACTTCAAAAGTTATCTCATCTTTTGTGAGGATATCTCCAATTACTAAATTCGAAAAAGGCCCAGTTCTTATTTTTTTATTTTTTTCTATAACTATAATATCAATTATGTTTGATATTTTATCAAGAAATTGAAGGCACGATAAGCCCCCTATACCAGTTCCTATAATTAATAATTTCGGCTTTGATTTTGCATTTAGACGTTTTAATGTAATAAGATTTGATAGGGACAATAATACAAAACTACTTGCTAAAACTGATATAAATTTCCTTCTATTAAATTTATCTTTCATTATAAATTATATCACTCATTTCAACAATATCTTGATCTGTCAAAACTTTAGAAATCCTATTCATTACATTATTAACATTTTCATTCTTATATTTTTTCATAATTTGGATAAATTCTATTTTACTAAGATTTTTAATAGAAGGTATGATTGTACTTTTATTATTATTTAAATTATGACAGCCAGAACAATTTTCAACAATTAAATCAGCAACAGACACTTCAGCGACATGTTCGTCAGCACAAATATATTCGAATAGAAATAAAAATAAGAAAATGCTAATTTTTTTCATAGGGATTATGAGTTTTTTTGAATAAGATTTTAACAGGCAACCCCTTTAAATTAAAATTTCTTTTTAATTTATTTGAAACATATCTTTTATATTGATCATTTAAAGAATTAGGAAAATTTGTAAAAATGTTGAATTTTGGGGGTGAAACACTTACTTGAGTTATATATTTTAATTTTACTATATTACCGTTTTTAAGAGGTGGTGGATTTTCTTTCATAACATTGCTTAACCATACATTTAGTTCGTTAGTCTTAATTCTTGTATCCCAAATTCTTATTTGTTTTTTTATTATTGAATCAAGATCTTTAAAACCTATTCTTTCTTTTGCAGAAACAAATAAAATTGGTGATTCTTTTATCTGAGGATTTAGCGAATAAAGATGTTCAATAATTTTTTTTTTTGAAAAACCTTTTATAGAATCAATTTTATTTACTAAGACAATAAAACATCTGTTATCAGAATAAACTAGCTTTAAAATTTTGGAATTAATTTTTTCAAAATAATCGTTAATATCTAAAATTATCAAGACAAATTTACATAATCTAATTTTTTTTAAAGTTTGATCCACTGATAATCTGTTAATCTTCTCATGATTGTTATTTGAAAAACCAGCTGTATCAAATATTTTAAATTTAACGCTCTTAAAATCTACATAAGATTCTATACTATCCCTAGTGAGGTTTGGTTTAGGACCAGTTAAAGCAACTCTTTCTTTATTAATCAAATTGAAAATAGTTGATTTACCTGTATTCGTTTTTCCTACAATTGCTACAGACAAGTCTTCTTTTTGCTCATTGAAATTTTTATACTCATCAATCATTTCATGTAATCTCCATTTTAATTGATCAATACTCTGATTATGCGTAGCGGAAATATTATTTGATTGACCAAAACCTAAATTATCAACCGTTTGCCTCAAATTTTTATTAATTTTTCCTTCAGTTTTATTAATTACTAAAATGATTTTTTTATTCAATTTTCTTACAATTTTTATAATCTCAAAGTCATCCGATGTTAGTTCTGATTTTCCATCAAAAACTAAAATTACAATATCTACTGTTTTTGCATATTCAATAGTTGCATTTTTTATTTCTTTTTCTATTTTTCCTTTTGAGTTTAAGAGGCCTGGAGTATCGATCAGTTCGCATTCTTTATCCCATAATTTGATAATTTTTTTTCTGAGATCTCTTGTTAACCCAGGCAGATCATCGACAATAGCAATATTTTTTTTTAATATAACATTAAATATTGATGATTTACCAACATTAGGTTTGCCTAAAATCATTGCTTTAGCCAACATATTCAACCTAAAATGAACAATGTTCCTTTTTTTGAAATAAACATTATTTGTTCTCCCAGTTGGATTGGATTTGCAACAAGTTCCTCAGAAAAGTTTATTTTACTTAGAAGCTTTCCAGAAAATGGAGATATAGAAATAACCATTCCACGTGAACTACCTAGAAGTAGTTTATTGGAACTCAAAAGAGGACCATACCAGGATATTTCATCCCCTTTATCTGAAACTTTTAATTGGACTGCCCACAATAATTTACCTGAATTGCTATTTAAACATAGTAACCTTCCAGTTGTATCTATTAAATATATGGACTCACCTGAAATCACTATTGGGTTTACGGAAGATAATTGTATGCTCCATACCTCATTACCGCTTGATAATTCATAAACAATAAATTTATCTGAAAATGATGGGACGAATAGTTTTTCATTAACAACTGATAAAGGAGATTGTATGTCGTTTAAAGATGACTTATTAAAGTAATTTCCAGATGTTACATTATCAAACCACAAGAGAGTTCCATCATTTGCATTTAAAGCGTAAATTTCACCTGAAGAATAAGAGATAACAACCATATTTTTATATATAATAGGTTTGGAGCCGCCGATTATAGAAACCTCCTCAAGGTTCCCAGCATGAGTCCATATTAATTCTCCTTTTGGAACATTTAATGCAAATGTTTGATTATCATCAGAAACTACAAAAATCTTTCCATTAAAAATCAATGGAGGTCTAGAAAATTGAGCTAAAAAATTTTTTCTCCATATTACTCCACCTGTTATCAAATCCAATGCATAAATGTTTCCTAATCCTGTCGTTACAATCAAAAACTTATTATTTAGAGCAAATCCTCCTATAAAAGGAACATTTTCATCTTTTTCTTTTTCTAATTCAGTTTTCCAATTGCTTTTGCCTGTTTTTAAACTCAACGAATGAATATTAAAGTCATTATCTCCGTAAAATACACTTTTCTCATTAAAAACCGGCACTGTGACATGGTCAATTTTATCGAATGCAATATTTTTTAATTTAATTTTTTTCTTTAATTTTAGACTTGGTTTGCTTTTAAAATGGAATAAATGATTTCTTTCATTCTGATATTGTTGCGACCATGATTGAATAGATTTACTCTTCATTATGTTAATTTTATCATTTGATTTAACTATAATATTATCGTCAAATTCAAAGACATTTTCTCTTTTTCCAGGAAGGATTGTTTCTTCTTCATCAAAATATGAGCAAGAAAAAATAGAAAAAAGTAAAAAAAAAGTTATAAATTTATAATACAACCTATTATTTCCCTAAAAAATCTATCATATTTTTAGCTCTAAGCCCAAGTGAACTTGGTTTATTGGGCATTAAGACGATTGCTTCAAAAACCTCCAGGGCCTCTTTTTCTTTTTCATTTCTTAGATAAATAAAAGCTTTTAACTCTAAAGCCGAAGATTTCCAAATCAAACTATTTTCAAGCGGTTCAAGTTTTTCAAGAAGAATTTCTGGTTCTTCTGAATCTAAAGAGTTCATTACGAATAAGATAGTAGCTATATCTCTGAATGATTGATCAACTGCATTCTTTTCAAGATCTAAATAAATTTCTAGTCCTTTTTTTAATTCTCCTTTTTCTATTAAAAGAGATGCTTTTTTCATTTTTGCCATTGTAACGTAACCATCTGAACCCTTATCTACAATTCTGTCTAAAGCAAGAAGAGCAGCATCAATATCTTCATCTTTAGAAAGAACAACAGCCGCTGAAAAGTCGTCACCCAACTGTTGTTTAACATTATTTGTATAATTATTCCATAGAACGTAGCCTGATGTACTAAGAATAACCCCCAAAGAAATACTTAAAATATAAGGAAGAAGCTTTTTCCAAAGTTTCATCCTTTTTTCTTCTTTCAGATCTTCGTCTACTTCTCTTATAAATTCTTCACTCATTTTTTTATTTATTTTCACAAATTCTTTAATATCATATAATCAATGTATTTATATTCTATCAAATTAAAATTTCAATTTTATAATTATGAATAATTTAAAGAAATCAAAATTTATTAGATTTAAAAAAGAAGAAATTCATCAAATAATGGAACTTTATTCAAAAAAAATTTCAATTGGAGAATGGAAAGATTATTCAATTAGCTTTCAAAGGAGCTACGCTGTCTTTGCAATACATAGATCCTTAAAGCTTGGCCCATGTTTAGAAATTAAAAAAAACTATAAAAAAGAAAGTATTTTTACACTTACATCTCAAAACAATGTCATAGCAAGTTCAAAAAATCTTGGAAAAGTAATTAACTATTTAAAAAAACCATATTTAAAGTTAGTCAAATAATTTTTTTAAGCCTGAGGTATAACTATTATTTTTGTCTTTAGATAGCCTTTGATAACCCATCACACCGCTAAACAAATAATCTTTTTTACCCGAATTCCAATTAATTTCTAAATTTCCATCAACTATTGACCATTCACCTTTATCACCAGCACCATATTCAGAAAGAGCAGTACCATCTTTTTTTATTTCAATTAAAAATTCAGATTGCCACTGGTCTAACGCCAACCATTTCCCCGTCCAAATTTCATTTGCTAAACTTGTATATGTAATTAGAAGCAAAAAAATAAAACAAAGGATTTTTGGCTTCCTAGATCTTATTAGTTTGAGGATTTTTCCTTTTTGCTGAACGGTATAATTCATCCAATTAGTTATCTCTTCTGATGTTCTAAAACATCCCTCACATAAGTTGGTTTTTGGATTTAATTTACACTTATCGATACAAGGAGATTTTTTTGTCATAACAACTCAATGCTTCCCTTAATAACGTATTCTACAGCAAGTGCACCTAATATTAATCCAAAAACTTTTTGTAATACGTTCATAATTGTTTTATTAAAAATTTTTATAAAAAAGTTAGAAAAGATGATAATTAAAGAAGTCAAAAATAATGTCAATATTAAAGGAAAAATTTGAGTGTAAAAGTTTATTACTGAATAGTTCATATCCTTTGAAATCAAAACAGATAATGTGATAGCAGATGGACCTGCAACAAGAGGAATCGAAATCGGAAATACAGCTAAACTATTTATCTCCTTATCATCAATCAATTCCACAGCCAATGTTTGTTTTCTCTTAATTCTTTTTTCAAAAACCATTTCATATGAAATTATTAACAAAAACAGTCCACCTACAATCTTAAATGAGCTTACAGATATTCCCATAAATATTAGAAAAACATTTCCATATAAAGAAAAGAATGTAAGAACGCTTGATGTAATCAAAAAAACTAAAAAAGCTAGTTTAATAGTTTTTTTTGTATTTAAACTATGAGTTATAACTGATAATATAGGCACTAAAGATACAGGATCAACTGCAACAAAAGCCCTTAAAAAATTCTGAAGAAAAAGATCATGCATAATAAAAAAAAATTTATAGTATCTAGCTTTTATAAATTTGTCTATCTACCTGAACCTAAGATTATCAAAAATCTTTTTACTAAAGAACTCTCTAAACTTAATGTTAAAGGAACTTTTATAATTGGAAACGAAGGAATAAACGGTTCATTTTCAGTTAAAGAGTATAACTTTAAAAAAATATGCAAAATAATTGAAGATTTATTATCGATTAAGTTAAAATTTAAATTTCAAAAAAGTTTCAATCATTCTTTTTTAAGATTAAAAATTAAACTTAAAAACGAAATTGTAACAATTGGTTTAAAAAATATTAACCCTCAAAAAAATACTGGTAAATATCTTGACCCTGAATCATGGGAGGAACTTATTAAAAGTAAAGATTCCATAATAATTGATACAAGAAATGATTATGAATCCGATGTAGGTTCATTCAAATCATCAGTCGAGTCCAAAACTAAAAATTTTCGAGGCTTTCCTGCTTGGATCAAAAAAAATGAAAAAAAATTAAAAAATAGAAGAATTGGAATGTTTTGTACAGGTGGTATTAGATGTGAAAAAGCAAGTAACTACCTAATGACTCTAGGTTATAAAAATGTATATCAATTAGAAGGTGGAATTATTGAATATTTAAGAAAAACTAAAAATAAAAATCAAATGTGGAAAGGGGAATGTTTTGTTTTTGATGAAAGAATAACAATCAATGAAAAACTAGAAAAAGGAACTTATTCACAATGTTTTGCTTGCAGAGCCGCCTTAACGCAAAAAGAAAAAAAATCAAAGTTTTTTAAGCAAGGTATCTCATGCCCTAAATGTTTTAAAGAGAAATCATCAAAACAAAAAGAAAGATATCAAGAAAGACAGAAACAAATTTTAATAGCTAAACAAAAGGGCATTAAGCATCTTGGGGGCTAATCACTTCCAAGCTTTGGAATTGAGTATTTTTTCATCTTTTCAATTAATGTTGTTCTATTTATCTTTAAACTCTTCGATGCTTCAGTTACTGAACCATTATTTTTTTTTAAAGCACCCTCTATAAGAATTAATTCTACTTCACTCAAATGTCTTCTCAAATCAATTTTATCCAGTAATTCAAACCACTTTTTATAATGATTTGGATGAGGAATGGAACCGTTACTTTCATTTTTTTGAATTTCTACTTCTGATAAATCAGCAGTCATCTCCCATAAAATATTTTTTTCATCATGATTATCAGGCAAATTTACTTTAAGGAGGTTTTCTCTAATATTTTTTGCTGTGATATTTTTTTCTGGGAAAATAATTGCTGCTCTTTCAATAACATTTCGAAGCTCTCTCACATTTCCAGGCCAGATATATTCTTGGAGTGCATTCACAGCAGATGGATCAATACTTGGAATTAAAGAACCACTATTTTTTAGTTCGTCAAGAATATGTTTTACAAGAATGGGTATATCATCTTTTCTTTCTGCAAGAGTAGGAATTTCAATAGGAAAAACATTAATCCTGTAAAATAAATCTGCTCTAAAATGTCCTTCATCAATTTTTTTTTCTATATTTTGATGCGTTGCACAAATCAATCTTAGGTTCAACTCTATTTCGTTTCTTCCACCAACCCTCTGTATTGTTCTTGTCTCAATGGCTCTTAAGAGCTTGGCCTGCAGAGCCATAGGCATATCTCCAATTTCATCTAAAAATAAAGTACCATTATCTGAAGCTTCAAATCTTCCTTCTCTTTTTGATTCGGCTCCAGTAAATGCTCCTTTCTCATGACCGAATAATTCTGACTCTAAAAGCTCAGATGGGATAGCTGCACAATTTACATTAATAAGATTTCCCGATCTTTTTGAAGATTCGTGTATAGCTCTCGCTACAACATCTTTGCCACAGCCAGTCTCCCCCCTTAGAAGTACTGTGGAGTTTGATTTTGCAACCATTTCAACTAATTTTCTTAATTGCTTTGTTGCTTCACATGTGCCTTTTATACTATCTGTCATTTTAATTGCTTTATATTGATAAAATAATGTCAGAAAAATGACAATAATCAAATTTTAAAATAAAATAAAAAAAAAAAAGTTTGCTAAGTAATTGATTATAAACAATTAAAAAAAAAAAAATTTTCTTTTTTTTTTTTTGGCAGTGTTCTTGCTTTTAGTAATCAAACAAATACAGGAAAAAAAAAATGAAGGAAATATTTATTATTAAAGATTGTTTTGAAGACTTTACCAATGTAAGTGATTTTTTTTCTAATAAAAGTAAGGAAGTCAAATTACTTGACTATGAAAACATAAACGGAATAGAGGCTTCTAAATCAACACTAATAATTAATAAAAAATTTGAAGAAAAAGTTGGCGGGCGAGCAAATATCTTAAAAATTGCAAGAAATATTGGTTGTAAGAAACTTATAGTATTAGATTCGAATAACAAAGACGGTTATGTTTTAAGAAAAGAAATGGGTGGAACCTACATAAATTTATCGTTTTCCGAAATTGACGAAGTTATAAAAGAAATTATTTTCCAAATAATATCTGAAGAAAAATACAGTTTTTCAGACTCTAAGACATTATCTTTGATAAATATGGTTGATAAGGTAGCAAAAACCGACGTTACTGTATTTATTCACGGACCAACTGGGACTGGAAAAGAGGTTATTTCAAATCTAATACATACAAAATCAGATAGATCTGAGAAACCATTTATTGCAATAAACTGTGCTGCGATTCCCGAAAATATGTTGGAAGCAATGCTATTTGGTCATGAAAAAGGAGCATTTACAGGGGCTTCATCAGCAAATAAAGGAATTTTTAGAGCAGCTGATACCGGAACATTATTATTGGATGAAATATCAGAAATGCCATTATCACTTCAAGCAAAATTATTAAGAGTTCTTCAGGAAAAGAAGGTTACACCTATTGGTGGGCAAAGAGATATTGATGTTGATGTTAGAGTAATTGCTACAACAAACAGAGATATGTTGAATGAGGTAAAAGAGAAAAAATTTAGAGAGGATTTATACTATAGATTAAATGTTTTCCCAATCGAAACACATAACCTTTCTGAAAGACCAGATGATATTCTTCCTATAAGTATAGCTCTACTGAATAGGCATACAGAAAATAGTGTCCTTCCTTACATTAATAATAAAGCTCAAAAAATATTAAGAGATTATAAGTGGCCGGGAAATGTAAGAGAACTAGAAAATGTATTACAAAGGGCAATAGTACTTTGTGAAAAAAATATCATCGAAGAGAAGGATATTATGATTGATGTGTCAAAACACAGCAATTTTTATAACAATATTCAAGAAAATTTTTCTGAAAAGAAATTAATGCAAGCTTAACATCAAGGAGAAATTGTGAAACCAAATCTTACAAATTTAAAGCCAACTTTAAACACACCAAGCAATCAAACACAAATCAAAAATGTGCAAGAAGAGGTTGCCAATCTGTCACCAAAAATTATCGAACCACAAGATGGAGGTTTTTTGGAAAATATTAAGGCTGCTATACAAGATGTTTCTGATACTCAAAAGCAAAGTGCTGAACTGACAAAAAATTTTGAACTTGGAATTGAAAATGATTTGACGAAAGTAATGATTCAACAACAACTGTCAAGTCTAGGCTTTCAAATGACACTAAACGTAAGAAATAAAGTATTAAGTGCATATAAAGATATTATGAATATGCCGGTTTAATTTAAAAGGATAAAATTATGGCTGAAGACATTCAAACAACTGAGATAACCAACGCGCAAATTTCTAATCAAGGAATGCTTGCTAACATAAGTAATTCATTAGAAAAAATAAAAAAGTTTTCTAATGAACCGGCTGTTCAAAGATCAATCCCGGTAATGATAACATTGTTTGTAATATTCATTGGATTAGTTTTCTTTATTTCTTTTAGAGAACCATCAAGAACTACACTTTTTTCATCTCTTCCTGAACATGAAAAAGCAAGGGTAATTGATGTTTTAAAAGGAAATGGTATTGACGTGTCGATAGACAGAACAACTGGCGAAATCTTAGTACCCTCTCCAGAATATTATGAAGCAAAGATGAAACTTGCAGCCGAGGGTCTGCCAAGTTCAGTTCCACAAGGTTACGATATCCTAGAAAAAATTCCAATGGGAACAAGTAGATCAGTTGAGTTTATGAAAATGAAACAAACTCAAGAAATTGAATTAGCAAGATCTATAAATGAAATTGCAAATATTATTGGAGCAAGAGTTCATTTAGCAATCCCAGAAAAATCAGTTTTTGTTAGAGATTCATCTCCACCAACTGCATCAGTTTTTGTAAAACTTGCTGATGGAAGAGCACTAAGCTTAGAACAGATTAGATCAATTGTTCATATTGTATCATCTTCTATACCAAATATGACTTCTGATAATGTAACGGTTGTTGACCAATATGGATCTCTTTTGTCTAAACCAGAGGATGACCCAAATCTAGCAATGTCAGAAAAACAATTAGCTCACAGAGTAAAGATTGAATCTATCTACAGGGAAAGAATTCTGTCTTTGGTTTCACCAATTGTTGGAGCTGGAAATTTAACTGCTCAAGTAAATGTAGAAATGGATTTTACAAGCAATCAAACAACAGAAGAAATTTTTGATCCTGAAAGTATTTCTACAAGAAGTGAGCAAAACAGTCAGGATGAATCAACCGATAGACCTGCAAGAGGAATACCTGGGGCGGTTGCAAATCAGGCGCCTCTAGCTGCAGACTTACAGGTAGATGCTCCTGAAACTGGAGAACCTGCTGAATTCAAACAAAGATCATCAAGCAATGTAAAAAATTATGAAGTTAGCAAAAAATTAAGTACGACTGTTGGTCAGATTGGCAAAATTAAGAAAGTAAAAACAGCAGTTTTAGTTAAAAATAAAATAGTCGAAACACCAGAAGGTACTGTTTCCGAGCCAATTAGTGACGAAGATAGGGAAAAGATTACCTCATTAGTTAAAGAGGCTGTAGGTTTTAATGAAGATAGGGAAGATACAATTGTTGTTACTAGTGGAGATTTTATTCAGGAAATGGATGTTATCTCAACAAAATGGTATGAGCAGTCATGGTTTCAAAATATGATTGGACAACTTTCCACAGTACTTATTTTAGCAATAGTTACATTTGGAGCATTGAAACCTCTTCTTAATAGAATTTTAGTTCCATCAGCAGGCGTTGGCGGTGTCCCGGGTGGAGCTTCAGAAGCAGATCTTGAAGCCGAAGAAGCTGCAGAAGACGAAGTTCAAGTTCAAGAAGGAGAGTCTTTGGAAGATATTAAAGCTAAATTAAAACCAAAAAAATCAACAATTTCAGCTGATATGCTTGATACTGCAAACACATATGATGACAAAGTTGCAGTTATAAGAATGATTGTAGGTGACGAGGCCGGAAAGGTTTCTAATGTTTTCAGACAATTAATGAAAAAGGATGTATAATAAAAATTAATTTAGGAGTAAAAAAATGGCTGAAAAAGCTAAAGAAGAAAACAAAGAAGAAGAAGAAAAGTCGCAATATGAACAGCTAACTAGCACTCAAAAATGTGCTATTTTGATGATGTTATTAGGCGAGGAAGAAGCTTCAGAAATTCTTAAAAATTTAGGCCCGAAAGAAGTCCAACAACTAGGAAAGGAAATGTATAATGTTCAAGGTTTAGATCAAGACACAGTGAATCGGGTACTTGATGAGTTTTTAGCTATAATTAAAACCCAAACAGATTTAGGAATGGGGTCTACTAATTATATAAGAAATGTAATGACAAAAGCTTTAGGAGAAAATAAGGCACAATCTGTTCTTGGGAGAATAACTCCAACAGAAAGTGATAAGCCAATTGAGATACTTGATTGGATGGACGCTAGATCAGTTGCTGAACTCATATCAGATGAACATCCACAAATTATGGCATTAATAATTTCTTACTTAGAACCAGGAGTTGCTGCCGATGTTCTCACACTATTACCAGAGGAGACACAATCAGATATTATTCATAGGATAGCGACATTAGAAACAGTTCAACCTGATGCTCTTGCAGAATTAGAGAGAGTTATGCAATTGAAGTTTAAAACAAACACATCACTCCGAGCATCCTCTGTGGGTGGTATCAAAGATGCAGCATCCATAATGAACTTTACCAAACAAAACATGGAACAAAGAATAATGAAAACTCTTGGAGAAAAAGACAGAAACCTCGCCAAGGAGATTCAAGAAAGCATGTTTACTTTTGATACATTAATCTTGATGGACGACAGGAGTATGCAAACATTACTTAGAAATGTAGATCAAGAAATTTTAATTATTGCATTAAAAGGAACAGAGGATGAATTAAAAGATAAAATTTTTTCATGTATGTCACAAAGAGCTTCAGCAAATATAAGAGATGAAATGGAAGTGCTTGGCCCGTTAAGACTAACAGAAGTTCAAGAAGCCCAAAAAGCTATCATCAATGTTGCCAGAACAATGTCTGATGAAGGCACGATAGTTCTAGCTGGAAGAGGTGGAGACGACTTTGTATGATGCCTCTAAAAGAAAATAGTCCTAAATCGCAAGAGAAAGATGAAAGCTTAAAAAAAATCTCAGATGCGCTCACAACTGACGAAATAATCAGTTTATTAAGTAAAAGTAACAAAGATTTTGTTAAAGAATCAGAGATTTCATCAAATATAACAAATCTTTTTAAAAAACTTACTCCTAGTGTTCTAGCAAAAAAAAGTGATCAACCTGAAGATAAAAAAAATCATCTTGAAAAAGAAGACGGAGCTAAAGATCACGAAAAAAAAGAAGCAGAAGTGAAAATTAATGAAGAAAAAACTGAACCAGAAAAAAAATACACTGAAGAAGAAGCAAAGAAAATGGCTAATGATTTAGCTAAGAAGTATTATGAGAACGGTTATAAAATTGGTATAAAAAAAACCACTGAGGAATTGCAAAAAGGAGAAAAATCTCTTGCTGTAACACTGAAAAGAACAACCGACAACTTATTTGAAATAATACCTGAATTTAACAAAAACTTAAGTAAAACAATAAACAATTTGATTTTTCAATTATGCAAAGAAGTGATTGGACACGAAATAAAAAATAACACTGATCTTTTTAATAAAAAAATCCAATCATTAGTCGAATCTATAGAGGGATCAGTAAAAAATGTTGAAGTAATACTTAATCCCGAGGATTATTCTTTAATAAAAAATTATAATGAAAAAAATAATGTAGAACTATCTTTCAAAATCTCTGAGGATAATAAACTTGAGAGAGGTGATTTAAAAATAAAATCAGGGTCAATTGAAATAAGTGAAATTGTTTCCAATAAAATAAAATTTGCCAGCACAGGTAATCTCGATTTGGATTTAGAAAAACTAAAAGAAACGCAAAAAATTAAAAAAACTGAATAAAACTTTATTGTTATGGTCTTGGCAAAAAAAATATTACAAACAATTGAAAAACATCATGTTTCAGTTAATAGAACCTATAAAAGCAAAACAACAAAATTTGATGGAAAGGTTGTTGAATGTGACGCATTTCCGTCACCTATAGGAACGATATGTGAAATAGAGTGTAATGATAATACTCTAGTTACTGGAGAAATTATAGGTTTCAAAGAAAACAAGAATATAATTGCAGTACATCAACAAAATGCAAATATTGTATTAGGTTCTTCAATTAAAATTCTAAACTCATCAAACGACGTCGAAGTAGGATTCAATCTTTTAGGAAGAGTTGTTGATGCTTTTGGGAAACCTATTGACGGGAGTTTAGCAAATATTGACTCAGACGAAATGTGGCCTTTGAATGGAAAACCCATAAACCCAATGTCAAGAAAACCAATTAAAGAAGTACTTGATGTTGGTATTAGAGCAATAAATTCTCTTTTTACTGTTGGAAGGGGACAAAGACTGGGAATCATTGCAGGCTCTGGTGTTGGAAAATCAATATTACTAGGAATGATGACAAAATTTACAGATGCAGATGTTGTTGTTGTCGCTCTTATTGGAGAAAGAGGAAGAGAGTTAGGGAATTTTGTATCAGAAATTTTAAATGATGAGTCAAAAAAAAGAACTGTAATTGTAGCCGTACCGGCAGACAATTCACCACTCTTGAGAATTAAAGGCGCAGAACGAGCAACGTCAATTGCTGAGTATTTCAGATCTAAAGGAAAAAATGTTTTGTTAATTATGGATTCACTAACTAGGATTGCACATGCAAAAAGAGAGGTAGGTTTAGCATTAGGCGAACAACCAACCTCAAAAGGTTATCCTCCCTCTGTGATTTCAATGATTCCGAATCTTATTGAAAGAACCGGTTCAGGCGGAAAAAATGAAGGTACAATAACAAGTTTCTATACAATCTTAGCAGATTCTGATGACACAAATGATCCAGTAGTTGACACGGCAAGAGCAATTTTGGACGGACATATTGTGCTTTCTCGCGACCTTGCTCAATTAGGAATTTTTCCTGCAATTGATCTCAACCAATCCTTGAGTAGAGTAATGAATACAATTGTTTCTGAAGATCAACAAAAAAGGTCGGAATTTGTAAAAAAACTCTATTCTATTTACCAAGAAAATAAAGAATTAGTTCTGATGGGTGGTTATAGTCAAGGACAGAACTCAGAAATTGATAGTGCATTAAACAATTGGTCCAAAATTTGCGAGCTTATTAAACAAAACTATAAAACGAAAGCAAATTTCAATGATAGTTTTGAAATTTTAAAGCAAATTAATTAAAAATGAAAAAAAATAAATACGATTTATTCTTAGTTTTGAAAAAACTAAAAAAAAATAAATTACTTAATAATCTAACAACTTTAAATGAAGAAAAGAAAAGACTAAAGTTAGTTAAGAAGACATTAAACGAAATGCTCAATGATAATAATAATTCAGAAACTGAAGGACTTGGCTCAGAAATAAAATTCAAAGCTGCTTTTAGGTCAAATTTATTGAACAAGCTGGAAATTTCAAATAATAGAGAGGGTCATATAGATAATGAAATTAAAACAAATTTATCAGAAATAGGAAAAATTGAAAAACAAAAAGAGAAAATTAAGTCACGAAAAAAAATAAATCAAGTCAAGAAGAATAATTTATTAGAATTAAAAAAAGAAAGTTTTTTTAAACCAAAAAATATTCCATACATATAGTAGTGGCACTATTATTGCAGAAACCATGCAGAAAGAGTGGTTATGGTTGCAATTAATAATAATCTAGGTGATAAATTTAATCTAATTGATTCAAAACTATCGGCTGATAAAACTGATGAGTTATTTGCTGAGCTTTTTGCATTAATGCATTCAGGTTTTGTGTCAAATGAAAAAAATCAATTAGTAAAAGATCAGTTAGCAAACTTAGTGACTGAAAAACCAATTCCATTGACTGAAAAAACAATTCCATTAGTTGCTGATGATAAAAATCCTGAATTAAATTTAGATTCAACAGAAACTGATATCGATAATAAAAACGAAATAGAATTAGCAAAATCACTTGTTCAAATATTTTATAAACAATTTGGTATCGATGATACCGAAGAAGTAATTAACACTAATTCCAAAAAAAAATTTGAAGATACTTCTAAACAACCAAATCAATTAGCATTTTCGAAAAGTTTAAAATTAGAAAGAATTAATGAAAAAATCGATGCAACAAAATCAATTGAAATATCAGAAGTAGATGATTCAAGTCTAAATCAAAACCTTGTAATTAAAATTACAAAAGAAAAAAATAGTTCAGAAAAATCTCCAACTAAGGAAAAAAATTTTAACTTATCAAAAACTGAAGAATTTAAAATAGATAAAGAATCGCAAAAACCAATTATTAATCTAAAAAATAGTTCTGATAAGAGAGTTTCGCAAGATTCAGGAACAAACCTTATTAAAAAGAAATCAAAAAAAAAGAATAGGCAACTTGAAAGTTCTACTAAAGAGAATTCAGAGAGCAATAAAATACATAATTTAAGTTTAAAAGAAGACTTAAAATTAAATAATAGAAATTTTAAAAATAATGTAACAACAGATAATAAAATTAACTTAAAAAAAGAAGTAAAAAATAATGATTCAAAGTTATCAGATAACAAACAATCACAAACCAATATAGGTGGAAAAGAATTCTTAGATTTATTGGAAAGCAGTTGGGGTGAAAAATTTTCAAAAATTATCAAAAATTCTATAAAAAACAATTTAAATAAAGTTGAAATTGAATTAAAACCTAAAAATCTTGGTAAATTGAATTTGGAAGTGTCAGTTAAAAATAACAAAACAACAATAAATTTAAGTTCTGAAAATCAGGACGTATTGAATATTTTAAATGAGAATTTATCAAAATTTAATGAATTAATTGAAAAAGAAAATAAATCATTCTCGAGTCTAATGAATAATAACAATCAAAATAGTAATTTTAATAAAAAAAAAAGCAAAGGTGACCTTGGCTTAGAAGGCTTTAGAAAGAAAAAAAAAAGCCAAATCACAGAAATGAAAAAAATTAGCAATCATAATATTGATGTAAATGCCTAATTGATTTAAAGTATTAAGGAGAAAAAAATGGCAGAAGAAAATAATCAAGAAAATGAGAAAAAATCACCAATTAAACTAATCCTTATGATTGTTGGAGGAATAGTCCTGCTGGGAGGTGGAATTGGTGTAGGAATGTTAGTTGGAGGAGGAAATGATACAGATCCCTCCACCGAAATTTCTAAGATAATTGAAAAGAAAGAAAATCCAGAAGAAGCAAATAAAGAAGATGAAGAAAATCAAGATGAGTTAGCCGAAGAGTGTGCTGAAGAAGAGAAAGATGAGGAAGGAAATTGTCCTACAGGACCAAAGAAAATTCCTAAAATCACTCCTGAGGAAGAAATATTTACAACTACATATTATGAATTCCCTGGAAATTTCACTGCAAATCTCAAAGGATCTAAAAAATTCCTTCAATTGTCGGTAGGTGTTTCCACTCAATACGATGAACAAGTTATGGCAAATGTTGAAAGTCATCAATTAGCATTGAGATCAGAAATTTTGACAATAATGTCTGAGTTTTCCTCAGATGATATTTCTGGCAGAGATGGAAAACATAAATTAGCTGAATCCTTAAGAGATGGAATAAATGAAGTTTTAATGAAGGTAGAAGGTTTTGGGGGTATAGAAAATGTACATTTCACCTCTTTTGTGGTGCAATAATAGAGTTTTAAAATATGAGTGAACCATCAAGAAAATTATCTAGTGAAGAAGTAAATGCACTAATGGATGGACTGAAGTCCGGAGACTTGAGTGCATCTACATCTGTTAGAGATGGAACTGAGATTGAATATAAAAAATTTAATTTTGGCTCAGATGATTTGTCTCTTTTAGGTGATTATTATGCACTTAGATTGATAAATGAAAGATTTGCTAGAACTGTTAGAGGGGTTTTTCTTCCTTTATTAAGAGTTCAACCTAGGATAAGTTCATTTCCTCCTGAAGTAAAATCTTTTGAGGAATATAGCTCAGGTTTAGATGCTTTTATGAGTTTAACAAACAGCAGAATAGATGAGTTAAGAGGTTCAATGCTCACAGTTCTTCCTCCAACTTTTGTAAGTTTATGCACTAGTAGTAGATACGGTGGAAAATTAGAAGTAAGTGACGCAGCTAGAACAGAATTTACCGCAACCGAGGAAAAAATTATTGAGGTAATTAATAGTGGGATTTCAGAAGTCTTAGAACAGTGTTGGAAGGATTTAACTCCAATTTCAATTAAATTTCAAAGTAGAGAACAAAACCCTCAATTTGCAGCATTTGTTGAGTCTTCAGATTTGGTTATAGTTTGTTCATTTGTAATGCAATTACCAAATATTGATTCTATGTCTTTTGATGTGGTATATCCACTCCAAACACTTAAACCAGTCTCATCACTCCTTAGATCAAGGGTTCAATCTGATGTAGTTGAATCAAATATGTCTTGGAGGGATAAATTAGAAAAAGCTGTCTTAGAAGTACCGTTAATGGTAAAAAGTAATCTATCAGAACCAATTGTTTCGATGTCCAAGCTACTCAGAATGCAGCCTGGAGATACATTGAATGTCAATTTGGATGATACTGTAGATTTTTATGTTGAAAATCAGAGGTACTATAAGGCGGAAATGGGGGAATTAAATGGAAATGCTTCAGTTAAACTAGCAAAAAGATCAAATTAAGGAGATAAACTATGAATGCAGAAATGGCAGAAAAAGAAAATAATAAACCAGATGAAGTAAAAGATGAAGTGAAAGATGAAGTAAAAGCATCTGAAACGCCAAAAGAATCAGATGGTGAAACAGAAAAAAAAGCAGAAACTGAAAAAAAAGTAGAACCAAATGCTGCAGCTGTTAGCAATTTAAGACTTTTAGAAAATATAGAGGTAAAACTTACGGTTGAAGTTGGTAATACAGAGATTAAAATTAAAGATCTATTAAGACTTAATGAAGGGTCAGTTATAGAGCTTGATAGACTAGCTGGTGATGCACTAGATATACTAGCTAATGGAACTAAAATAGCTAAAGGAGAGGTAGTAATGGTAGGCGAAAAGTTCGGTATCAGATTTACAGAAGTTGCCACTCCCGAAGAGTTAATGCAAAATCTTTAAACGTCAGTAAATTGACAAAAGATAAAAACTTCATTTTTTAGTCAACAAAAACAATGACTTAGATTCACTTCCCCCGAAATGGCAAGGTTCTTGCTTCGTACTAATTGTATAATTAAAACGAGAGGGGAAAAATGCCAGAATATACAGGCCCAAGTTTAGCTAATTACTTACTTGTTTTAGGATTTTTAGCTGTCCTATTTATAGCTTTTTATTATATAAAAAAAAATAGGCACTTAATTTCTAGAACTATTAATTCTAAAAAAAGAATGAAGGTTTCAGAGGTAACAATCCTAGGTCAAGGAGACAGGGCATTAATATTAAACCTAGATGAGAAAGATTATCTTTTCATATCTGGAAAAAATTCGGGATCATTACTAACAGAAATAAAAAATAACAAAATTAAAACCAATAATCTTGAAAAAGTATTTGAGAAAAGGCTTATGAATGAGAATAAGTAGTTTAATAATATTTTTAATGCTTTTCTTTCCGGTATTGGGATTTGCACAAGTGTCTCCTGAAGGTCTTGAGGCTTTAACAATCACAGAAGCTGCTAATGGAACAAAAACTTATTCTGTTTCTTTGAAA
>MDTA01212549.1_pt1 | contig 44830 bp, 46 predicted proteins | sample 811151 | NCBI WGS metagenome assembly MDTA01 (sample SAMN05326648, study PRJNA326480) | marine metagenome | isolation source: seawater | place: Indian Ocean: South | collected 2010
GACCACCACGTTGATAGGCTGGGTGTGGAAGTGCGGTAACGCATGTAGCTGACCAGTACTAATAGCTCAATTGGCTTGATTTATGCACTGAAAAAAATTCTATTAATTATAGATTTGATCATTATATTTAATGTAATGAGTGATTATTCTAAACATTACAACGACGATTACTTTAGCTGGCAAAAAAGAGTAGGAATTTTTGGAGCTAAAGCAAATAATTTTAAGTTTGTCGACTCTGTTAAAAAAGATTTTATAGTACTAGATTTTGGTTGCGGTGGAGGATATTTGTTAAAAGCCTTAGAATGTAAAGATAAAGTCGCAATTGAACCGAACCCAGCAGCTAGAAAAGTAGCTTTAGAAAATGGAATCAGCAAAGTTTATAAAGATGTTGATGATTGTTTAAAAGATTACAAAAATAAGATTGATTTAATAATATCTAATCATGCTTTAGAGCATGTCTTAAACCCTTTAACGGAATTAAAAAAACTTAAGGATCTTTTAAAAGAAAACGGAAAAATTCATTTTGTTGTTCCTTGTGAACATATTTCTTATTCATATGAACCAATAAAAGATAAAAATAACCACTTATATAGCTGGAGCCCAATGAACCTAGGAAATCTTTTTACGGAAGCTGGTTTCACAGTCATTTATTCCAAGGCATTGGTGCATAAATGGCCACCCTATTATAGGTGGTTTGCAAAATTAGGATGGAAACTTTTTCATATAATTTGCCGAATTTACGGCTACATCGCTCGTGATTGGTTTCAAGTAGAAGTATTAGCTAAAAAAAAATAAGCTTATTTATTAAATTTAAGAAATTTTTTTATCACCATATCATTAAAATCTTTATAATAACTAAATCTTATTAACTTTTTTTTATCTAAATTTTTTGATGTAAATTTAAAATTATTTTTTATTAAAAATTTAGGTAATTTATCGATACTATTTTTGCATGCAGACATACTAAAAAGATATTTATTCACTTTTTTTTTTGGTTTAAATGATTTTATAAGTTTTCCACCATCTATTTTTTTTGATAGTCGGATTAAACTTGCGCCAACTTTATTTAAATTATTATCGTAAATTGCCCAGAAATTACAGTCCGTACCCCTGTAAAATGGAAGCAAACCCATGTGCAAATTCATAGCTTTTTTTTTCAATAGGTATCTAAGGAGTTTACCTTTTATAATACTTGATCCAAAAACTAAATAAACATCACTAGTTTTAAAAAGATCACTTTTTAGCAAAGTATTGTAGCTAACCTTTTTATATTTAAAATTATATTTTACTATATTTTTCCTACTTAAATTAAAATTCCCAAAGATTTTTTTCTCTGCCAATTTAACTTTCTTAAAATAGTACTTAGCCAAGGGACTTCTTTGACTCCGAATATAGGGTTTTTTTTCACAAATATATAATATCTCATTAAAATATCTTGAAAGTTTATATACCAGATATCTATGCCTTAAGTGAGATGAGGTAAAAACAGATATTTTCATAATTTATTTAAATTTATACGCGGAATCTTTAAATTTGATGTTTCTCTTTTTGTATCATTTTTAAAGGCATGAAAAATATTCATTTTTTTTAAAATATCTTTAGTATTTTTGTTATATTTACCAACTGGGTATGAGAGGCAAGTAACTTTTTTTTTAATTATTTTTTCAAGAATTTTTTTATTCTTACTAATTTCATTATATTGTTTTTTTTTACTAAGTTGATCAAAATTAAAAAAGTGACTATGTGTATGAAGTCCAATTTCATGCTTTTTTGAGATTAATAATATTTCCTTTTTATTCATATATATTTTTTTTTGAAAATTTTTGTAATTAAATTTTTTTGATTCAAACATACGCACAAGAATTTTATTATATAAAGCAATGTTCTTAGCTCTTACTATTCTTAATTTTATTTCAACTTCACTATAAAATGGGTTTTTTTTCTTTATTTTTTCTATTTCTTTTTTACTAAAGTAAAGCTTATTACCTAGAAAATTTAGGAAATTAATAGAGTAATCATTCAAATCTTTATAATGGAATTTACAAAAAAATTTTGAAATTTCATGATAATTATATTTTTTCTCTAATTGAAAAGTATTCATAAAAAAAATACCCCTTAAATTGTATTTTTCCAAAATTGGCTTTGCAATATAAAACTGAGATCTAAGCGAGTCATCAAAAGTATAAATCAATTTTTTTGATAAATTTTTTTTCACAATTTTACTAAACTTTATCTTTGATATTGAACCTGTGATTTTTTTAAACTTTTTTAAGTCATGAAAATAATGGCACATAACAAAATTACTTTTTTTATCAATCATGTTTTTAACTTTTTATTAATATTTTTTTAATAGTAGATTATTTTTATTAAGCTTCATTAAAATATTAGTGATTTTTTTACTAGAATTTTTTATAAAAAATGGATTTTTTACTTTATTTAATGATTTAAAAAATTTTTTATTTTTTTCTATAAAATTTATTTTTTTAATAATACTTTTAATTTCAGGTTTGCAATTAACTATGTTTGACGATTGTGGCCTTCCATTTTGTCTATTCCCAATATTTATTACTGGTATTTTGAACATTGATGCCTCAATTATTCCTGCCGATGAGTTTCCAATCATTCCTTTTGCTTTTCTCATTAATTTAATAAATTTTGATCTTTCAAAATTTGAGACAATACTTATATTTTTATTTTTTTGAATTTTAATTTTATTCAAAATTTTTCTATAACCAATATCATTATTTGGATATATCCAAATTACTTTTATTTTAGTTTTATTAATTGCATATATTAAACTTTTTAACTGTTGTGTAAGATTTTTTTGCTCATTTAATATAGGGTGAAAAATAACTATATAATAATCAGATTTTTTAATTTTATTCTTTGAATATATATCGTCTAACTGGGGGGCTCCTGTTAAAAAAATTCTTTTTTTATTTTCACCCCATTTTATTAATCTCTTACATGCTTGCAAAGATGGGGCGAAATGTAAATTTGAAAATTTAGAAATTGCTGCACGTGACAAGTCATCGATATGTCCTGATTTGTCTCCTGCTTGCACATGCGCAATTGGAATATTCATATACGCACAACATATGCAAAAAGCTAAAGTTTCAACTCTATCTCCAGTAATTATTACTAAATCTGGCCTGATTTTAGATAGAGTTTCTGCATAGCCGATCATAGCTTTTCCAAAAGATTTTGGCCAATTTTCAATACTACTTTTAGGACTACTAAATTTTATAAATGAGGAAATTTTTAACTTATTTTTTTTAAAAATTTTTTTATCTATTTTCATTTCTTTTTCAAGATAATTTCCAGACACAACAATTTTATAACTAAGACGATATTTCTTGAAAACTTTTATTATATTATTTGAATAAGCAAAAGTTGCTCTAGAATCAAAAAAAAAAAGATATTTTCTTAAATTATTTCTGTCCATTTTATTTTTTGGTTAGCTGGGATATTTTTTTTTACTTTTTTTCCAATAACTTTAAAATATGAATTTGCTGGTATTTCATTTTTTTTTGGTGCTGGTCTTTTGACTGATAAATTTATGTGATTTAGAATATCATTTTTTTTAACATTTTTTATTGTTACAACTGATTCTCTAGCCCAGCTAATTATTTCTTTTTCTTCTTTATGGATTACTTTTTTTTTATTTTTAGATGCTAAAAATACTGCATTACAACCTTCAACTAGATTTTTAAGTTCATGAGGTTCTAAAGAAGATGCGTGATCAGGACCTTTTGCTTTTTTATTTAATGTAAAATGTTTTTCAATAATTTTTGCTCCTAAAGCAATAGCTCCTATAGAAGTATAAATAGTTGAGGTATGATCAGATAAACCTGTAATTAGTTTAAACTTGTTTATATATTCTTTTATTACTCTTAAGTCAGAAATTTTTGGGTCACAAGGGTAAGATGAGGTGCACTGGGTTAATGCAATATTTTTGTTAATTTTACTAACTATTTCTACTGTTTTTTCTACTTCTTTAAAAGTAGACATTCCAGTTGAGATAATAGTTGGAAATTTTTTTTTTGCAATGTGTATTTGCAAGGGCAAATTTGTTAGTTCTCCAGAGCCTACTTTAAAAATTTTTAATTTAATATCTTTTTCCAATATATCTGCAGATTTAAAAGAAAAAGGTGTACACAGATAATCAACATTATTTTTCTCACAGTAAAGTTTCAGATATTTATGTTCTTTTATAGATAAATTAGTTCTTTTAAGAGTACTATACAAACTCTCAGAAAAATTTTTTGACTTTGGGGCTCGATTAAGCATTTCGTCTTCTAAAACATGAAATTGAAATTTTACAGCAGATACCCCAGCCTTGACCGCCTGATCAATCATCTTTTTTGCAATTTTAATATTACCTTCATGATTTATACATGCTTCTGCGATAATGTATGGTTTAGACTTATTTGTAATAATTTTATTTAATATTTTAAATTTCATATTTCTAGGTTTTTATATAAATTTTTACAAATCTCATAATCATTTTTATCATTTATATCTATGGATTCATATTTATCTGTCAAAAAATAGTTCCAGTTTTTTTTCGGAAAAATTTTAAAATTTTTAAAAAACGACTCTTTAGTAATAAAATAAATAAGTCCATTTTCATACAAATATCTTTTTCTTAGCTGGCTTCTTTGTCGAATTTTATTAATCGGATTAAAATAATTTTTTTTAAATAAAGATAAATTTTCATCAAATTTACTTACCGTTAAACAATGGTTTAGTTTTTTTTTTAAACAGAACTTAACAAATTTTTTTATTGTAAGAGTTTTTCTTAAAGGAGAAGTTACCTGTAATATAATAATATTTTTATAGTTTCTTTTAATTTTCTTTAAGGTTTCCTTTAGCGCATCATCTGTCGAAGAGTTATTTTTAGAATTTTTTTTGCTCCGTTTATAGCAATTTATTTTATGTTTTTTACCCAAATTTAGTATTTTATTTGAGTCAGATGAAAGAATAATATCACTAAAAATTTTTGCCTTTTTTGCCTGCATGATAGTAATTTCAGTTAAAGAAATATTATTTATTTTTTTCAAATTTTTGCTTTGAATCCTATTTGAGCCTTTTCTTGCAGGTATAAAACATATAGTTTTACTTTTACTATTAAACATATAAAACATTTATATATTATTTTTTTAAAAATAAAAATTTAATGAAAAAAATCATCAAGGTTTGTCATATTGGTACTGGTAGGATCGGTTTTAGTCTGGAATTTGATAAAAGAAGAAAAAAACCCTCTACACACTTGGGCATGTGGACATCAAACAGAAATGTTAATCTAGTTGGAATTTGCGATAAAAAAAAGATTAACCAAAATAAACTTCGCAAAGTTATTAAAAATGTAAGAACCTATAAAAATTTTGAAAAAATGGTCCGAATTGAGCAACCTGAAATAGTATCAATCGCAACATGGAAAGATTCACATTTTCATATAACAAACAGGTGTATAGATCTAGGAATAAAAGTTATTATTTTAGAAAAACCTCTAGCAAATAATTTAAAACAAGCAATTAAACTTAGTAAAAAAATCCAAAAAAAAAAGGTTAAAGTAATTGTAAATCATAGACGTAGATTTGATAAAAAAATTATTGAATTAAGAAAAAAAATTAAACAAGGGATAATAGGAGATATAATGCAGGTATCTTCATATTATGTTTATGGCATACTAACAACAGGTACACATTTAATAGATACATTAAGAATGTTACTCGTTGATGTTGCTGGAGAAGTTAAAGAAGTTGTTGGATTTAAAAATAATGATAGTTTCTTTTGCCCAAAGGATGATTTGAATATTGATGGAGTAGTGGTTTTTAAAAATAATCTTAAAGCAACTATTCAGGCATTAAATATGAAAAAATATGATAATTTTGATATTTATATTTATGGTACTAAGGGAAAAATATTAATATCAGAAATTGGAAGATCTGGTTTTTTGTTTAAAGTGATTAATTCTCCCGAACATGAAGGCTTTGAGGAATTAAGTAATATACCAAAGCATCTTTTTGGACCCAAACCAAGAGATCAATTTGGAAAACTTGCAGAAAATGCAGTAGATTGTCTTACCCAAAGAAAAACCAAACCCCTGTGTGACGATCGTGAAAGTTTGATGGATATGAAAATTATTTCCTCATTAATTAAAAGCTCACAAAAAAAAAATTATCCAATCAAAATAAATAATTTGTTAGAAAAATAATGTGTGGAATAGCTGTCTGTTACTCTAAAAAATTTAATTCCCAAGAAACAGTAAAAAATATTATAAATAAAATCAAGCATAGAGGTCCTGATAATGAAAGTTTTTTAAACCTAAAAAACATTTCACTTGGCTCATGTAGATTAAGTATATTTGATCTGTCTAGTAAGGGGAATATGCCTATGACGGACTCAACAGGCAGGTATACTATTGTTTATAATGGAGAAATATACAATTTTAAAAATTTAAAAACAGAATTTAATTTAGATACAAGAACAAATACTGATACAGAGATTTTACTTGAAATGTATGTAAAAAAAAAAGAAAAATGCCTAGATTATTTTAATGGTATTTTTGCTTTTGTAATATATGACAAGCAGGAAAACTCTTTTTTTTGTGCAAGAGATCATCTAGGCGTAAAACCATTATATTATTTTTATGATGGGGAAAACTTTGTTGTAAGTTCTGAAATTAATGGATTGTCAAAATTCCATAATAACAAACTTAATTTGAATAAATTAAAGTCATATTTGACAACTTCATTTTATGATTATGGTGTTGATACTTTTTACGAAAATATAAAACAATTGAGACCTGGTTGTTATATTAAATATTCACTAAATAATAATATTTTTAAATCTGAAAAATATTGGGATCTTCAAAATACTAAAAATAAAATTTCTAATCAATTAAGCAAAAATATTACTGAACAAGATTTGGTTACTCAAGCTAATACATTAATAGGTAACTCGTTTAAACTTCAAACTAAAGCAGATGTAAAAATAGGTTTAAATGTCAGTTCTGGTATAGATTCACAACTGATGTTACATTTTGTAAACGAAATAAATCAAGGGCAAAAAGATGTTGCTGCAAACAGTTTTTATTTTGATGATCAAAACTATAATGAAATGCCAGATCTACAAAAAACATCGAATGAATTAAATTGGAATATAAATTATTATAAAATTACTAGTGAGGATATAATTAAAAACTTCGATGAAATTTTAAAAATTCAAGAAGGTCCGTTTCCAGGAGTTCCAACTATTGCTAAATCATTATTGATTAAAAGAGCCTATGACCAAAATTGCAAAGTTATTTTAGAAGCACAAGGGGGAGATGATGTTGCCGGAGGTTATAAGTATATATTTGGACCATATATTTTAGATTTATTGAAAACAACAAAGTTCAAAAAAATTCTATCTGAAAGTTTAGAATTTAAAAAAATTGAGGGAAAGAGTTGGGCAAAATTAATTAATTTTATTTATAAAAGCATATCAACTATAAATTCAGGTGGTTTATCTGCAGATGGAACAAATAATATAAATTTAGATATTTTAGATAAAAATTTTTTAAAAGATAATATTTCTGATAAAAGTGAAATTATTAATGATATATCTATGATCAATGGCAATTTAAATAAAATAATTTATAGAGATATTTTTTTTACTAAACTTCAAAGAATTTTAAAAAGTTGTGATAGGTCATCCATGGCATATGGTAAAGAATTAAGAGTTCCACTTTTAGATCGTAATATTGCAGAGTTTTTTTATAATTTAAATAGTGACTTCAAGATTAAAAATGGAAATTTGAGATATTTATATAGAAAAGTATGTGAGAGTAAACTTAAAAAAAATGCGTTTGTCAAAAAAAAATATGTATCTGATCCACAAATAAAATGGTTAAAAAAAGATTTATTTGATTGGGCGTACTCAATACTTTCGGATGAAAAAACATTTTATGATGGAATATATAATAGTAGAAAACTTCTAAACTTATTTGATAACTTCAGAAAAAATGAAAAAGAACAAAATTCTAATTTATTTTGGCAGGCAATATGTATGAAAAAAATGATTAAAAATTTTACAGTTGATAAATATTCTTAGCTTTTATTTTTTTAAATTTACCTCTTAAATCAATAATTAATTTTTTTGAATTTTTAATAATTTTATAATTAAATTTATCGTGATCGGTAGATAATATAATAATATTATATTTTCTTAATAGCTTTGAAGTAAATTTTTTTGAATTAATTGTAATATTTTTATTTTTTAAATTAAATTTAAACTTTGTATTATAAGGATCACAAAAATCTATATAAAATCCTTTTGCTTTTATTTTTTCGAAAATTTTAATACTTGCAGACTCTCTAGTATCCTCTATATTTTTTTTATAAGATAATCCTAATAACAAAATTTTTGGCTTTAAAAATTTTTTCATAAAATTAAAAGTTTTTTTAATTATCCAATCTGTCCTGAAAGAATTAATTTTTGTGGATAATTTTACAAATTTAACATCAACACCCTTTTTTTTAGATAACCAAGAAAAATATAATGGGTCAATTGGTATACAGTGACCACCTGTGCCAGGCCCTGGTAAGAATTTTTGAAAACCAAAAGGTTTTGTACTTGCAATCTTAATTACATCATAAATATTAATATCTAAATTGTACGTTGCAATTTTAAGCTCATTTATGAGAGCTATGTTAATTGATCTATAGATATTTTCTAACAATTTAGACATCTCAGCAATTTTAATTGATGGTGCCAATATCGTTTTTTTTGTGATTATTTTGTAAAAATTACTGCATAAAGTTAATGAATTGTTTTTTATACCTGAGACAACTTTTGGTGTATTTTTTAAATTAAACTCCTTATCTCCAGGATTTTCTCGCTCAGGCGAATATGAGAGAAAAATTTCCTTATCAATTAAAAATTTTTTTTTTAGATAACTTAAAAATATTTCTTCAGTACAACCAGGATATGTTGTACTTTGTAGTATTATTAGTTGACCTTTTTTTATAAATTTTTTTATATTATCCCAACATTCTTTTATATGAGATAAATCTGGATTATTATTTGCAAGTGGTGTAGGTAAACACATTATAATTATATCAACTTTATTTACATCTTTATAATTTTTGGGAAAGAATAATCTTTTTTTAATCTTATTTATTTCACTGTCAGGAATATATGAGAAAGGAGATTTGCCTCTTAAAATTTTCTTAAGTTTATTTTTATCTTTATCAAAACAAAAAACATTACAATTTTGTTTTGCTAAAGCTAGAGCAAGTTTTATACCCACATACCCGATTCCAAATATAGCAATATTAATTTGTTTTTTTTTGATTTTACTTGAAAGATTTTTAAAATAATCGTTCATTTATTTTGAATATATAATATATAGTTAATATAAGTTAATTATTATTTAAGCAATCTAATCATTACCTTGGATGAACCCTCAAGCGGAAAAAGATAAGAAGAAAGTTATAAAATTAGTAAATAAAAAAAAGAATTACTTTTTCTATAAAAATTACAGTCTTTATCAATCTATTATAAGATATTATTCAGTTTTAGTAAGAAACCCTCTTTCAAAAAAATATACATCAAAAAAAATTTTCTTACAATTTTCCTTTAGAATAATAACTTTTTTAACGAGACCTTTGATTTTAAAAATAATTCCACGAAAAATCGATGGAATAATTTCTGTCAATACAAAATACAAAATGAATTTAATAGAAAAGATATTTGAAAATAGTGGAATAAAAATCGGTATTTTAACAAAAGACTTTAGTTTTAAAATCCCAGGTAAATTTTATAAAATTCCAAAATTTTTATTTATAAATAAAAATCTAGAAAATAGTGATTTTTTTTTGATTAATGAATTAAATATATATGAAAACATTTACAATTTTTATAATCCCAAATTTTCTTTTTCATTAGAGGGCGATTCGTATGTAGATACATTAATTTCTGAAATTAGTAAAAAAAGAAAAATACCGCACTACTGTTTACAGCACGGAATTAATCACCCATTTATTATTAATAAAAATTTAAAATATGAATTTAAAAAATATTTTTATAATTTTATATATCTTTCAAGAAGCATTACTCATGTAAATTTTTTAAGACAAAAAGGTTTAGTTAAAAAATTTGAAATTTTTAAAAAAAAAAATAAAAACATAAATAAAAATAAAAAGAAAAATATAATTTTTTGTTTTTCTCCTCTTTTTGAGGGCACTGATAATAAAAGTATTATTAAAGCAATAAATTTTGCTAATGAGACTGCTAGAAATTATCCAAATATTAAAATTTTTATAAGACCACATCCAAATGGAAGTGTAGATCAACTTATTAACAAAAACTTAGACGGAAATGAAAATTTAGTAGTTGGTAGTGCAAACGAAGTAAGTCTGGAAAGTGCGTTTAAAGATTGTTTAGTTGCTATTTTTTTTAATGGATCATCAACAATAATAGATGCAATACAAAACAATACCATTCCAATAATTCATAACGATAATAAATGGTATAATCTTAGTTATTTAAAAAAAAGAAAAATTGCACTTTTGCCTTCAAACCTAAAAAAGTGTAAACTTTTTTTAGATCAAATTTTAAAAAAAGAAAAATTAAGAAATTCCTATTTAAAAAACATTTATAAGTTCAATTTTTCCAATTCTAGTTACAAAAATTCAAAAAGTATTATAACTATAATTAAAAAAAAAATTAAATAATGAAAAAAATTTTAGTCACAGGAGGTGCTGGTTTTATAGGAAGCCATCTTGTTGAATTTTTATCAAAAAAAAATCAAGTAACTGTAATCGACAATTTTTCACATGGTAACAAAATAAAAAATATTAATAAAAATATAAAGATAATCAGAGGCGATGTAAGAGATAAAAACTTAATTAATTATTACTCAAAAAGCTGTTTTTCCATATTTCATTTGGCTGCTGTACTTGGTGTGGATGTAGTTTCAAAAAAAAATGTAGAAACTATGCAATGTGAATATGATGGTATCATGAATATTTGCAATGCAGCAAAAAAAAATAATATTAAAAAAATTATCTACTCATCATCGAGTGGAGTGTATGGAAAGCTCGATTATAAGAATAATGTTAAAGAAAATGCAATTATTTCACCAGTCTCTGCTTATGCAATAGCAAAAAGATCTTGTGAAATTTATTTAAAGTACTTTCACATGGAGAATAAAATAAGTGCTATTGCTGTCAGATTGTTTAATGTTTATGGACCAAGACAGGATGACAGAATGGTTATTCCCAGATTTATTAATCAAGCAAAAAAAAATAAGCCAATTACTGTTTATGGAAATGGAAAGCAAACAAGAGATTTTACCTACATAGATGATTGTATTAAAGTTTTTAATTTAATTAACAATAAAATTAATGGCTTTCATATTTTAAATTCTTCCAAAGGTGCAGATATGAATATTAATAAATTAGCTGGTATAATAAAAAAAAATTTAAATTCTAAATCGAAAATTACTCACGTTAAGTTACCAAAGAATTTGGAGGAATTTCAAGTTATGAAAAGATCAGGAAATTCAAATAAATTATTAAAGCTTATTGGGTATAAGCCCAATACTAATTTTGGAATAGGTTTAAAAAAAATTTTTTTTTACACAAAAGATAAAAATAATGTTTGAATTTCTAAAAATATTAAAAATTATTTTATTTAAAAATGAAATAATATTCATAAATTCCCCTCTGCAATTTTTAAATTACATAGAGTATGAAAATAAATTTTTTTTAAAAAAAAAAATTTTTAAAAAAAAATATATATTATTTGGTTTTAGCTACTACGAAAAAGAATATGAGACAGCAAAATATTTATTAAAGTTATTAAAAATCAAAAATATTTCTATCTTAAAATTACAAAACAACATCCCAAAATTATTATTTATTACCATTATAAAATTAAGAGGAAAAATGTTTAACTATAAATTTCTAATAATTGGTGATTATAATAGTTTTTTATCTAAAGAGCTTTACAAATATTCAAGAGAAGTAGTAATGGTTGATGATGGTACCAATTCACTAAATTTTCAAAAATTGTTTAATCTAGATAAAAAAAAACTAACAATATTTAGCATGTTTGAAAAAAGTGTTTTTAATCATAATAAATTTATTAAAAATCGATTTATTTATTTGAAGTCATTTTTAAAAAAACAAATTTTGAAAGACCATATCATTATTCTTGGTTCAGCAGATGTCGAAAAAAAACTTGTAAAGTTTGAAAAATATTTAAAAATATTAAAAGAAATTAAAAATGAATATAAAAAAAAAATTCTCTACTTTCCTCATCCAAAAGAGAGTTACACAAATTATTCCAAATATGGTTTTCGTATTTTGAAAACAAATAAAACCATTGAAAGTTATTTACTATTTGAAAAATTTTTACCTAAAAAAATTATAGGTTTTAATTCCTCTGCTTTTATATCCATTAACTCTATTTATGATAAGCGAATAAATCTTGAAAATTATTCAGTAGATTTAAACTTAGCGGAAAATAAAAACTTGATAAGCATAAGAAATTTTTACAACGAAATTGAAAGTTATTTTCAAAAAAAGATTGGAGTAAAGACTAAAAATAAAATTTTAATATAAAATAGTATCTTCAAAAATTACAGTCTTTTTTTTAATAAAATAAATTTGAAAATAATTTTTTCTGATTTTTATACCAATTAATAGTTTTTAATAATCCCATTTCAAAAGATATTTTTTTTTTAAATTTTATAAATTGCTTCATTTTTTTTGTAGAAGCTTTCATTCTTTTAATCTCTGTTTTTCTTTCTGGTAATCCGCCTATGATTAATTTAGAATTTGAATTTGTTAATTTTTTTATTTTTTGAGCCAATGATTTAATTGATACTTCTGATCCGTCAGAAATATTAACAATGTTATTAAATAATTTATCATTTTTTATTGCTTCTATAAAAAAGTTAACTGTATTACCTACGTAATTGAAATCTCTAGTTTGAGATCCTTTAGTAATTTTTACTACATCATTATTTAAAAATTTTTCTATCAATTCTGTAATTACCGCTTTTTCACTTTGAGTTTCTCCAAAAACATTGAAGGGTCTTAAAATTTTAATAGGTTTTTTCATATGTTGCATATGCATTTGAGCATAAAGTTCACCGGAGTATTTTCCAACTGAGTATGGTGAAATTGGGTGAGGTGTCATTTTTTCAAAAAAGTTTTTATTTTTTTCTTGATAACCATAAATTTCTGAAGAGGACACATATATAAATTGTTTATAATTTTTTAAATTTTCCAATAAATTTGCTGTACCAATAACATTGCTTTCTAGTGCTTCGTTATAATTCGAAAAACTACCTTTGACATCATTGTATGCGGCTAAATGAAAAACTGTATGTGGCTTAAAATCATTTATTTTTTTGATTGTATTTGAATATCTTAAATCACACTCAATGACTTTAATTTTTTTCCAAACATTAAACAATCTTATGTTTTCATAAACACTATCATATTTTGTTGTTATTGCGACTTCGTGACCTTCTTCAATAAGTTTTTTTACTAAATGAGAACCAATAAAACCAGAACCTCCTGTTACTAATATTTTTGAATTCATATTTATTTTATAAATCTTATAGTTTCAAATGCTTCAGCAGCAAATAGATTAACTGAATTTCCTCTAAATTTTATCTGGTTTTCAATTGATTTTATCGATAAGAAATTAGGATATGGTTTAAGTTCATCTTTGTAAAATTTTTTTAAAATTTTTATTTTTTGCTTATATGTTTTGCTTATATCTACAAAAAAATTTGGATTAAAAGCTCTGTTTTTATTTATTAATTTTTCAGTTGCAGAAGCAATTTCATATGAATAGATTTTTTTTAAAAACTTATTTAATTTTGATGGTCTTATTGCAATTAAAGTTGCTTCAGCTGTAGCTCTATGGTCGTGGTGGTTGTCATCGATGCAGTGCGTAAAAATAGTATCAGGTTTAAATTTAATTATTTGTTCATGTAATGATCTTGCCATTTGAGTTATATCCTGTCTTTTAAGCGATAATCCGTTATAGTTTAAAAATATAGGTTTATCAATTTTAAGATAATTAGCAACTTTTTCTGCTATTATCATTCTTTCATTATATTTTTTTGAATTTTTTTTGTTAATACGTTTATCATATGTTCTACAAGTAAAAACTATTCTAATTTTATTACTTTTTTTTAATTTTAAAATCGTACCTCCACAACCAATTATTTCATCGTCTGGATGAGCAGCGATAATTAAGATTTTTGACTGTTTCATAGATATTGGTCCAAAGTCATTAATATACTCCTTACATTGTAAATCTAGTTTTAATTTCGTGATAATCTCGTGGACTATCAAAAGTAAAGTATTTTTTATCAGTTATATTTATAAACAATTTTTTACTTTTGCTTAAGTTTTCTAAAAATTTAACCCAACTATTATTTTTTTTGATATTATTCATTAGTTTTTTTTTAAAAAGAAAATAACCTAAGTTTATTGGATCTTGAATTGTTGGTTTTTCTTTAAATTTTTTTATTATCTTTGTTTTTTTATTATAAGTGACAGTACCATATTTTATCTTATAATATGTCCCAACAACAAAAGCATATTTTTTTTTATTTTGAAATTCTTTTATATAATTATTTAAATTTATACTTACGTAAGTATCACCATAACAAACAAAAAAATCGTTTTTAATATATTTCGAGCAATCTTTTAATCTTTTAATAATATCTACATTACCTGAGTTAACTAATTTTATTTTTTTATTTTTTTTAAAATATTTATTTAAAAATTTAGCAACTTTAAATGACTTGTATCCCGTAGCCACTATTATTTGATCTACATTTAATTTTAAAAATTTACTAATCATATAATATAAAAAAGGTTTTTTGTTTACTAATAGCAATGGTTTTGGTGTACTTAGCGTATGCGGTCTTAATCTTTGTCCTTTTCCGCCACACAAAAGAACAACATCAATTTTTTTTGATTTTATCATTAATTTTTCTATATCCTATATAGTATTTTAATTGATATTGACAGTTCAAATTTTGAACGCTATGTTCAAATTATTAACGATAAAAACAATATCCAAGAAATTAAAAAAGTAAGTAAAAATGAGGAAAATTTAAATATATTAAGATCTTTGCATAATAATCCAAATTTTAGTCAAAGAGATCATGCAGAGTTCCTAGGAGTTAGCTTAGGAAAAATTAATTATTTATTAAAATCACTTAGTCAGAAAGGTATGGTTAAAGTAAATAATTTTTCAAAAAGTAAAAATAAACTTAATTATATTTATATTCTTACACCAAGGGGATTTAAACAGAAATTTAATTTAACTATGAGGTTTATGAAAATAAAGATTAAAGAATATGACGAACTAAAAAAGGAAATGGAAATTAAAAATAAATAATTCATTTTAGAAATAGCACGACAAGATCATAGTGAAATTATGAAAAGATTAAATTAATAAAATGCAATCAAAAATTATATTATCACTGGCAATACCAGTTTATAATGGTGCAGATAAATTAAAAAAACAATTTAAAAGAATTTTTTCAGAATGTGATAATAAAAAATTCAAAAATTTTATTGAAGTTTTAATTTCAGATAATGCATCAACAGACTCCACAAAAAAAATAATAAGTTATTATAAAAAAAAATCTAGAAAAAATAAAAATTTAAAAATTTTATATTACAAGCAAAAAAGAAACGAAGGGTTTAAAAAAAATTTTATCGGTTTAAGCAAGATAGCAACAGGTAAATATATTCTTTTTTCTACTGATGATGACTTGCCAACCAAAGGTTATTACAAAGAATTATTTAAAGAGATAAATAATAAAGACTTTGAAAAAATGTACATTACGCCTATACATAATAGTAATAAATATTTTTATAGTCTTTTTGGAAAAAATATTGTTAGTTACATAGTGCAAAGGGGATCTATTTTTAGTGGAATAATTCTTAAAAGAAAAAATATAAGATATAAATCTTACTTGAAAACTTTATACCCACAAGTTGAACTTTTTTTAGATTATTATCTTAAATATGGTATGAAAGATTTAGATATTAAGTCTAATATCAATAATATAGATTCACAAAAAGCTTACGAAAAATTTGATGATAGAGTTCAAAGAGGCAGTGATCTTGCTTTTTTAGGTATATATTACATACTAGAAAAATTTCTAAAAAGAAAAAAAATTGATTTTACTCAATTTTTAATAGCTTTTTATCACCACTATAAATGGGGTTTGAAAAAAAAGTATTTACTGAATCAGGAAAAAGCTTTTAGATTGGAAAATATTTTTTATAAAGAAATAATTAATATTAAAAGAAAAAAGCTTTTAACTTTTGTTATTTTACTTATATTTTTAAGAAACTTTTTTTCAAAAAAAATGGTATTCTATTTTAAGGCTTTAAAAATAAAACTTTTTAATTAATTTTATGTAAAAATGTATAATACTTTTATCAAACCACCAGGAAAAATAATTAAATATTTATTTAAAGACTATAGAAAAAAAATACCTTTAGATGAAAAAGTTAAATTGAATTTTAAAGAAAAAAAATTATTGCATAATTTAAAAGTTCATGGATATGTTGTAATTGAAAATTTTGTTTCAGATGAAATTTGTGATTATATTATAAAAAAAATTGATTATATTTTTGAAAATTATCCAACAAAATTTTGGAAAGATAATGAAAACTCAGACAATAGGATTTTTGGAGCTCAAGTAGCTGATAAAAAAATTATGAATTATTATAATGATAGTTTTATTAAAAAAATAGGTGAAGCATATCTAGATTCTAAAATGAAAAATGTAATGACTATGGCAAATAGAGTAACTTTTTTGCCTAATAATAAGGGGTCAGGTTTAGGATGGCACAAAGATGCATACAGAAAACAATTTAAATCAATGTTATACTTAAATGATGTAAACGAAAATAATGGTCCGTTCCAATTATTAAAAAAATCTAATAAAATTTTAAATTTAATTAAGGTAGCAATTAAACTGCAAAAAACTTGTCCTGATACAAGATTTAGTAAATTCGAAATTGAAAAAATATCAAAATCTGAGGATATAATTACATTAGCTGGTAGAAGGGGCACTTTAATTCTGTTTGACCCTAGCTTAACTCACCGTGGCAAACCATTAAAAAATTTTAAAAGATATGCTTTAACCAATTATTATGAGTCACTTCACAATTTTGACACTTATATTAATAATTATGAACCTAGATTTAGTTTAGACTAAAAAATATGAATAGAAATTACAAAAAACCATTTATTATTGGAGAAATTGGAATAAATCACAACGGCTCAGTTACCTTAGCCAAAGAAATTATTTTACTAGCAAAAAAATGTGGACTCGATGCAGTAAAGTTGCAAAAGAGGGATCTTGATTTTTGTATACCTGATAGCTATAAAAATAAAGTTAGACCAACGCCTTGGGGAGAAATATCTTATCTAAATTATAAAAAAAAAATCGAATTTAACCATAATCAATTCAAAGAGATTATAAAATATTGTAAGAATATAAAAATAGAACTTTTTTGTTCGGCATTCGATGTTCAGAGCCTTAAGTTTTTAAAAAAATTTAATTTTAAATATAATAAAGTACCCTCAGCATTAATCACAAATTTAGATTTTTTAAATGAAGTAGCAAAACTAAAAAAAAAGACATTTATTTCTACAGGTATGTGTTTAATGAAAGATATAAAAAATGCTGTAAAAATATTTAATAAACACAAATGTCCATTTGTTTTAATGCACTGTGTTTCAGAATATCCTTGTCCAGAAAATAAATTAAATTTGAAAATGATATCTACTTTAATAAAAAAATTTAAGTGTGAAGTAGGTTATAGTGGACATGAAGCATCTGTTTCTCCAACTTTATTTGCATGGACACTTGGAGCAAATTATATTGAAAGACATATCACGAATGACAGAACAAACTGGGGAACAGACCAATCTGCCTCTTTGGAAGAAGTAGGAATGAAGCAATTAACTACTATTTTAAAAAAAGCGGAAAATTATTATGGAGATGGAGTAAAGAAAATTACTGATGAAGAAAAAAAAATGTTTAAAAAATTTAAGTATTGGTAATTTTAAATTTAAATAATGAAATTTATTTGTATAATTCAAGCCAGAATTGCTAGCTCAAGATTGCTCGGTAAAATATTATTACCTGGCCATAATAAATCTTTATTAGAACATCTAGTTGAGAGATTAAAAAAATCAAAACAAATTAATAAGATAGTTGTTGCCACATCAACAAATAAAGAGGACGATATAATAGATGAATTTTGTAAGACAAAAAAAATAACAATTTTTAGAGGCCATCCAAATAATCTTTTAAGTAGATATTTTAATTGTGCTAAATTTTTTAAAGCAAAAAATATAATTAGAATTACTTCTGATTGTCCATTAATGGATTATAGACTAGTAGATAAATTAATAAAAAAATATTTAACTTATAAGGAAATTGATTATTTAAGCAATGTACATCCACCTTCTTTTCCAGACGGTTTTGATATAGAAATATTTAATTTTAAAGTATTAAAAAATTCTTTTAACAATGCAAAAAAAAAATATGAGAAGGAACATGTAACTCCTTATATATGGGACAATCCAAAAAAGTTTAAAATATATAACTATAGTATTTCAAAAAGAAAAAAATATTACGAAAAATATAGACTAACTTTAGATTATAAAGAAGATTACTATTTAATTTGGAATATATTTAAATATTTGTATTCTAAATATAAATATTTTAGTTTTAATCAAATTATAAAATTTTTAGAAAAAAATCCAAAATTTATAATAAATAAAAAATTTATAAAGGTTAATTGGTATGGATCTTATGTAAAAAATCTTAAGACAATTGACAGAAGTTATACTAGGAAAGATAAAAGATATTTATATGTATAAAAAGTTAAAAAATAATCCAAAAAAACTTCAAAACTATGCAAAAAAGATTATTCCCGGTGTGTCACAACTTTTTGGAAAAAGGCCAGATTTATATCTTCCAGGTGGCAATTGGCCAACCTACTACTCCAAGGCAAAGGGTATTAAAATTTGGGGAATTGACAAAAAAAAATATTTAGATTTTACGATGGTAGGTGTAGGAACATCAGTTTTAGGTTATTCAGATTCTGATATAAATAAAATTGCTATTAAGGCTTTACAGTCAAGTCCCATGAATACTTTAAATCCTCCAGAAGATGTTGAGTTAGCGGAGTTATTAATCAAATTACATCCATGGGCGGAAAGTGCAAGATTTGTTAGAACTGGAGGAGAGGGTGTGTCGGTCGCAATAAGATTAGCAAGAGCATACACAAAAAAAGATAAGATTTTGTTTTGCGGATATCACGGCTGGCATGATTGGTACCTATCAGCAAACTTGAAATCAAAAAAAACTCTAGATCAACATTTGTTAAAAGGATTAGAATCTTTGGGTATTCCAAAAGGATTAAAAGGTTCTCTTATACCTTTTAAATTTAATAGCTTTGATGATTTGGAAAAAATTGTAAAAAAAAATATTAATAGTTGTGCTGCTATAATAATGGAGCCATGCAGGGATAGACTTCCTTCAATAGACTATATGAGAGAATTAAAAAAAATTGTAACAAAAAATAATGCTATTTTGATATTTGACGAAATAACAAGTGGATGGAGAATTGGGTCATCAGGAGTTCACATTAATTTGGGAATAAATCCTGATATTGCTGTTTTTGGTAAAACAATTGCAAATGGAATTCCAATGGGAGCAATAATTGGAAAAAAAAAAATTATGAATATGGCTAAAAAAACTTTTATTAGCAGTACTTTTTGGACTGAGAAACTTGGACCAGCCTGCGCAATTGAATTTATAAAGAAACATCAAAGATTGAATCTAGGAAAAATATTATCTACAAAAGGTAGGTTGATAAAAAAAATTTGGATTGATGCAGCAAATAATGCTAATTTAAAAATAGATATTAAAGGAATTGATCCACTAGCAAGTTTTAGTATTGATGCACACAACTGGCCTGTTACAATAACTTATTTTATTCAAGAAATGCTAAGCAAAAATATTTTAGCATCTGACAGGTGTTATGCAAATTACAAACATGACAAAAGATCACTAAATATTTATAAAAAAGCTTGCTTTGAAGTTTTTGAAAAAATTTCATACTTTGAAAAAAAAAACGGATTGAAAAATCAATTAAAAGGTCCTATTAAAACAATAAATTTTGGAGAAATAAATTAGATATGTACGATATTAATTTTATTCAAAAAACTCATCCTTTAAAAAAGAAAATAACGAGAGGTGAGCTATCATTAAATGAAATAAGTGTTATTGAAAAAAAATTAGATGTTTTAAGAAATAAAAAACCAACAATTTTTAATATTGAAACAACAAATTATTGCAACATGACATGTGTAATGTGCCCAAGAACAATTTATATGACAAGAAAGAATATTTGGGTAAATGATGATTTATTTGAAAATATGTTAGATAATGTAAGTGTTCACAAAGATGAAAATTTAAATGATTTTTGGAAATGGTTAGAAAATGATGCTGAATTTAATCCAAAGGAAGTATCAGAAAATGGTTTTTATTTTTCGGTTGTTTCAAGATGTTTAATTTTACATGGATACGGAGAACCATTTTTAGATAAATATTTAATTAAAAGATTAGAAGCTTGTAAAAAAAGAAATATTCCTACGTATTTTTCGTGCACGCCTGCAACTATGACTGTTGAAAAAGCAATAAAGGCTATGGAGACGGGACTTACAGTTTTAAAATTTTCACTAGATGCAATGGATGATGATTCAATTAAAGATATAAGAGGAAAAAAAGCAAATTATGAGGAGTCAATTGAGAAAATTCACAAGTTAATAGATATAAAAAAAGAAAGAGGTTTTAAAACATTGCTAGTCCCTTGCATGATAGCTTTTAACAATGACAAAGATAACTCAAAGCTTCACAATAAATTTTTAGATTTTTGGAAAGGGAAAGATGTTTATGCTTATGTTAAAAGTCAAGACAATAGATGGCATTTTGAACAAAGTGAAGATCTCGAGAATAAATCACATTATGCAAAACAATATTGTGAGTTCCCATGGACATCTACGACTGTAATGGCGGAAGGTAATGTTGTTCCTTGTACTCAGATCTCAAATAATGAAATAGTTTTGGGCAATGTTAATAATAATTCTTTAGAAGAAATTTGGAACAGTAAGCCATACGAAGAGTTAAGGAAAATGCATATTACTGGAAATTTTCCAAAAGGACACAAATGTTTAGAAAAATGTGATCAAGTAAAATTATTTGAATACTTAAAAAAAGAAAAATAAATCTCTAACTGAGTTGTATTTATAAAATGAGCGATTATCTAAAATCAATAAAACTTATAGAATCAAAATTTTTCAAGAAATATATTTTTATTAATTTTTTAATTAGTATTGGATCTTTGTTTGAATTACTTAGTATTGGTTTAATAATTCCACTCCTTTTTTTTTTACAAAATATTGAAGTTAACATTATAAAAGTAAATACATATTTAGGTTTTAATTTAATTAACGAAACTTTAAATAGAACAACCTTGGTTTTAATTATAGTCTCACTTTTTTTGATATTTTATTTTATAAAGTCTGTATACCTTGTTTTTTTGTTTATATATAGTCGTAAATTTGCAAATAATCATGAAAGGTTTTTATCGGAAACTGTTTATTCAAATTATGTTTATTCAGATTTCATTGAAAGTACTCATAAGGACAAGTCAAAAACATTTAGAAATATCCACGAAGTAACAGCTCACTCTCTTTGTTTGCAGTCAACTTTTGTAATCAATCAAGAAATTTTGACTTTTTTATTTATTTTTTGCAGTTTTTTTATAATAGACCCCAATATAGGTTTAATTTTAAGCACTGTTTCAATTTTAATAATTCTTTTCTTTAATTATTTTACAAAAAAGAAATTACAATTTTTAGGGGAAAGAAAAAGAGAAATAGAATCTCAAAATTTTACTAATATTTTAGACGCACTAGGATCATTAAAAGAAATTAAAATTTTTCAAAAGGAAAATTTTTTTGTCAAAGAATTTGGAAAATTAAAAAAAATTATATTAATAAATAATTTCAAATCAGATATTTTTTCCTTTTATCCCAGGTTCATAATTGAACTAATAGTTTTATCTGCTTTTATTCTTTATTTTGTTTTTACTTATATTGGTCTTAATGACTTAGATGAAATAGTACCCAAGATGGTATTTTTAATAATGGCTGCTTTTAGAATGTTACCTGGAATTAATAGGATAGTGACTAATACTCAAACCCTGAGAAAAAATTCAGCTTCTATAATCAATATTCATAAAGAAAATATAAAATCAAAATCAAATAAAATTTTTAATAAAGATAAAAATTTCAATTTTAATGATAGTTTAAAATTTAAAGATGTACATTTTTCATATGATAAAAACAAAAAAGTTTTACAAAATATTAATTTGGAAATAAAAAAAGGTGAAGTAATAGGTATTTTTGGTTCAAGTGGATCTGGCAAAACTACCTTTATAAATTTGTGCTTAGGTTTAATTAAACCAACAAGTGGTAGTATTTTGATAGATAATAATTTTGATCTATTTGATAACAGTTCATCATGGCATAAAATTTTGGGTTTTGTTCCTCAAAAAATTTTTATGAAAAATGACAACATAACAAAAAATATTGCATTTGCAGTAGAGAACGAGCTAATAGACTCTGAGAGAATTAATTATCTTATACACTTATCAAATTTAAAGAGTTTTGTTAAAGATAAGGATGCAGCAGATAAAATTATAATTGGAGATGATGCAGCAAAAATATCTGGCGGCCAAGCACAAAGAATTGGTATAGCAAGAGGACTTTATAAAAATCCTGAATTTTTAATTCTTGATGAAGCCACAAATAATTTAGATGAAAAAAATGAGAGAGAAATAATGACAAATTTAAAAAATATTCTTAAAAAAGATAATAAAACTGGGATAATATCATCACACAATTTAGAAGTTCTCAAAAATAATTGCGATTATATATTAAGTTTTAAAGATCAAACTATTACAAAACTTTGAAAATTTTATTTAATGAAAATTCTATTTGTAGCTAAAACCTATCATGATGGTGATAATTATTTAATAAAAAATAAAGAAGTATTTAATTCTAAAAATTACCAGAAAGTCAATGAAGAGATTTGCAACTTTTATTCAAATTGGTTAGGAGAATTTTATTTGTTATTAAAAAAAGAAAATAAATTACAAATAGAAATAATTTTTCCACATTTAAAGAATTTAATGAATGAAATATTAATTGACAAAGACCGTAAAAATTATGATGAGCATTATAACTATTTGATAAATGAGTATAATGCTGATTTAATCATATTTAGTGGCGAATATGAGAAACTTTACAAGTCAATGAAGAAAAATAATTCAAAATTATTTTTATGGAAATCATCCAAAATTGATTTGATCGAAATGAAAAGATTAAAAAAATATTTTGATGCAATTATTTCTGATAATGATTTTATTTTAAAACTTGCTCAAAATCTTAATATTGAGAATTTTTATTTAGAACCATCTATACCACAAAGAATAATTTCAAATTTTAGTTTTAAAAATAGAATAAATGAAATTTTTTTCTCTGGAAGTTTAGGTTTTGATTTTAATAGTAGAAAAGAGATACTCAAATATTTAATTAAAAATAATATTAATCTAGAACTCAGATGCAGAGATATTAAAGAAAAAAATAAATTTAAAGAGTTTATTTTAAATAAATTTAACAATATCAAATTTATTAATTCAAAAAGAAGTATCTTAAAAAAAATCTCAAAAGAACCACTTTTTCATTTTGAATTAATTAATTATATGAAAAAGTTTAAATTTATATTAAATTGTCACTCAGACTTTGATGTAAATAAAACAATTAATTATAGAGTATATGAAAGTTTGGGTTGTGGGTCACTTTTGTTTACGGATGAAAATAACGCGCTAGAAAGAAATAATTTTATAGATGAATTTCATTTAATTGTTTATAAAAATAAGCAAGATTTACATGATAAAATTAAGTATTTCACAAATAATTTGAGTGAGGCAGAAAGTATAGCAAAACAAGGTTATGAGTTAGTTAAATCTCAACATACTTCTGAGAAAAGACTAATTCAATTTAAAAAAATTATAAATATTAATTAATTATGAAAAAATATAAAATTGCAATTTCAGGGACTGGAAATATTTTTTTCAAACATCTGCAGTCTATTAAAAGTAACAAAAATTTTTCAATTTGTGGCATAACCGACAAAAAAAGAAAAAAAAAATTTAGAAAATTTACATTTTTTAAAAATTTAAAAGATGCTTTCAAAAAAGATAGAAAATTGGATATAGTTAATTTGCTTACACCAAGCGGAAATCATTTTAAAGAAACAATTTTTTCTTTAAAAAATAGAAAAAACGTTATAGTTGAAAAACCATTAGCACTCAGATTGGATCATGTTAATCAAATTTTAAAACTTGAAAAAAAATTTAAAAAGAAAGTTTTTGTAGTTTTCCAACATAGACTTAATCCTGCATTTTTAGAGTTAAAAAAGTGTTTAGAAAAAAAAAAGCTAGGGAAAATTTTTCTTGTTTCTTCAAAGCTTCATTGGTGTAGAAATGATCATTACTACAAAGGTAATTGGCGAGGAACTTGGAAATATGATGGGGGTGTAGTTACTAACCAAGGTATACACACTATAGATATAATTAATTTACTGTTTGGAAATTTTGAAAGTATATTCGCAAGATCGAATAAGATTTCAAAATTTATAGAAACGGAGGACGTATGCTCTGTTTCGGGTAGATTAAAAAAAGGTATTATTTGCAACATGGAGTTCACAACTGCAACAAGACCTAATAATTTAGAAAATTCAATCACTGTTTTGGGTACCAAGGGTTTCTTCAAAATTGGCGGAAAAAATTTTAATGAAACTACTAATTCATTTAACAAAGGTACTAAAAAAATTAACATAAATAATCTACATAAAAAATTTTATAAAGAAATTTATTATTCCTTAAAAAAAAATTCAAAAAATAAATTCTCATCACTATCATCAATTAAAAGCCTAGAAACTATTGTAGGAATTTATCAATCTTTAAAATTCAAAAAAGAAATAAAATTTCCAATAAAAAAAAATATTAAAATTCAATTAGGTTATTAAAAATGAATATACTTATTACAGGTGCATTAGGACACATAGGATCAGACCTAATAAATAAAATTTCACAGATAAAAAATTCAAAAAATATTTATTTGATCGATTCTGCTAGATCAAACAATATAAATATTCTTTTTAATTTAAAAATAAAAAATAAAAATATATTTTTTTTTAATAAAGATTTAAATGACAAAAAAACATTAAGTTTAATAAAAAAAAAAATTGATATTGTAGTTCATTTAGCCTCTATAACTAATGCCGCAGAGTCTTTTAATATGAAGAATCTCATATATAAAAATAACTTTGAAATATTTAAAAATATTGTAAATTTTTGTATAAAAAAAAATGCTAAATTAATTCATTTATCAAGTACTAGTATTTATGGGAAACAATCATCTTTGGTTGATGAAAATTGTAAGTTTCTTAAACCCCAAAGTCCCTATGCAGATGTAAAATATTTAGAGGAAAAATTTTTAAAAAAAAATAAAAAAAAAATAAAATATATTTCTTTAAGGTTGGGGACAATAACTGGAACATCCAAAGGAATGAGATTTCACACAGCTGTAAACAAATTTTGCTACAACACCGTCCTTGGTGATGTTATACCTATCTGGAATAATGCTCTGGATCAGTACAGACCATACCTTTCATTAAACGATGCTATTAAATCGATTATTTTTATTATAAACAAAGACATTTTTGATCAAGAAATTTATAATGTTTTAACTAAAAATTATACAGTAAGGCAAATATTAAAAATAATAAAAAAACAAAATTATAAAGTTAAAATAAAAAAAACAAACTCCCCAATTTTAAATCAAAATTCATACAAGGTAAGTAAAGAAAAATTTGGCAAATTTAAGATAAAATTTAAAAAAGATATAAATAGTGATATTGCAAACACACTCAAACTTTTCAAAGGTTTAAATAATAAAAAACTTTAAAGTCTTAAAAATGATTTTAAAAATATCATAGAACATACAAGCCCATAAATACGGTAAAATCTTTTAAACGTATTTTTTTTATTAAATATCAACAAATATACAAAAAACATGAATATATCCTTTATCAAATAAGTAATAGTTTTTTTTAAAGCATAAAAGTAATTGAAATTTTTTCTGTAAAAATAAAACATTGACCACATATAATGCCACAATCTTAAATTTTGAATTCTAAGTGACTCATTCTCTATAGATGACGCCCTAATATGTTTTATTTTTAAGTTTCCAATAAAAAAGGATTTCAAATTATTTTTTTTTAATCTATGTAATAAATCTATCTCTTCATAATATAGAAAGTATTTTTCATCAAAAAAATCTACTTTTTTTAATTTACTTACATTAAATAACATCATAGATGCTTCACCATCATATTTTTCGATAATTTTGTTTTTAAAATTAAGATTCCCATGATTTGGTACAAGAATTGTAAAATTTTTAACTTTTCTCGTAAGCTGTAGAAATTTTTTTATAAAATTATCTTTAAATTTAACGTCTATATCAGAATATATTGCAAATTTCGTTTTACACTTCTTTAATGCCAAATTAATACCAGCTCCATTACCATTATTTTTAGATTTTAATATTTTGGTTTTATTTGAAAATTTTATATCCTTCAAATTATTATTTTCAGAATTGTTTACTATTAAAATTTTATTTTTATTACCTATCTTTTTTAAAAAATTTTTAAATTTTTTTTTATCAGGATTATAAGCAACTATAATAAAGGTAAACATTCAAATTATAATTTTGATAGTATTAATTTGTTTTTTTTTAGAATTTTTTTTAATTTGCTTATACTTATAGAGCTGTCTTTTGGGAAATTATTTATTTTTCTAAAATTAATTGATTTTATATTATTATTTGCGAATTTTTTAGCAAATAAAAATATATCTCTCTTTTTCCCCCCTATGTTAAGAACACCTTTTTGATTTATTATAAGGGGAATAATTTCAGCAACAATTCTGTTAAACAAAAAACTTGAATATGCACCTTTTATCGCTTTTTTGTGAACAAAGGGATAATCTGTCATACTCAATCTTAAAATTAGAGAATTTTTATATAAGTGGACAGAAGCTTCTCCACCCAACTTTGACCATGCATAATTATTGATTGGCAGAAGAGGATCGGTTTCTTTGTAGTTTCCTTTTAAGCCTGGGTACACGTAGTTAGTTGAAAAGTAAATTAATTTAATTTTATTCTTGTTACATAATTTAACAATGTTTGCAGTTCCAATAATGTTTAAATCAATACTAAGATTTATTTTTTTTTCATGAATATCCATTGGTCTTGAAAGTCCTGCAACATGTAGCAGATAATGAATTTTATTTCTTTTAACATAATTTTCCATTTGTTTAAAATTTAGTAAATTGAAGTTTTTTTTTGTTGTAAAGTATGTCTTATAATTAGGAAGTTTATTTTTTAAAAAATAGCAAAATCGGCTTGTTTTTCCAGTTATTAAAATTTTTTTTTTTAGTTTAGATGAGTGAACCATTTGATATTTTTTTTATTCTTTTCCTTTTTCATAATTTCTTTCTTATGATTCCATGCAAATAAAAATACATTTTTATATGTCGAATTTTTGAATAAATTATAACTTTTTATAGGTATATGGGTGCCAGGCGATAATTTTCCAATTTTATCAGGAGTTGTGTCGAAGATACAATCAATCATTTTTGAGTTAATTTTGCAATAATTTAGTATTGTTGTGCTTTTAGATGTTGCCCCATATCCACAAATTTTATTACCTTTTCTAATTATATTATCTATTCTTTTTTTAAGTAAAGTTTTAGATCTTTGAACTTTTTTTTTGAAATTTAAACATCCTAAAAAGTTACTAATATTTTTTTTTTTTTCGTTGATTAATAATTTTTTTAATCTTTTACTTTTTTTAGATATATTTTTTCTTTGTATAACATATCTCATTGAACCTCCGTGAGTTTCTAAAGGTACTGCGTCTATCAATTCAAATCCAAATGAATTATAAATTTTATCAATAGAAGTTAGTGAAAACATGTATATATGCTCATCATAGATTTGATCGTAAGAAGTTTTTTTATACATTGAGCCCAAATATGGTTCTTCAAAAATTAAGTAACCATTTTTTTTTAATAATTTATCAATAGTTTTAATTAACTCAATTTGATCAGGTATATGACAAAAAACATTAGATCCAACTATTAGGTCAAAATTTCCATAATTTTTTTTTAGAGAGGATATATTTCTTAAGTTAAAAAATTTATTAATACTTTTAACTCCGTTTTTTTTTGCAACTTTATGAACACTGGCTGACGGTTCAAATCCATAGCTTTTTTTTTTGTTAAAGTTTTTTAAAAAAGTACCATCATTAGATCCAATTTCAATTATTAAAGAATTGTTATTTAAATATTTTTTTTTTAACCATTTCGAAAAATCTTTGAAATGATCTCTCATTTTTTTTGAACTTGATGTATAAAATGGATATTTACTATTAAACATTTTTCTTGGTTCTGGATTTTTTACTAATTGGAATAGGCTTAATCTTTCATTAAATGCAACTTTAAGTGAAAAAAAATATTCTTTTTTAATTTCATTTTTTCTTATAAATCCATTTGCTAGTGGCATTTTACCAAAGTCTAGAAATATTTTGCAGGATTTTTTATCAATTCTACACTTCATTACTTGATTTTGAAAAATTCTTTTTTTGATTGAATATATTCTTTCTTGTCATACTTATAATCACATAATGTAAGTAATATACTATTTTTTTTCTTAAATTTTAATCTTATCCAGTTTTTTTTTGGAACAAATAAATAATTATTATTATTTTTACTTAAACTGAAATTTTTCTTTCTTTTCTTTAAAGTGGTTATTTCGACTTTGATTTGACCAAATATTGGAATAAGAATTTGATTACATTTTTTGTGAGCATGGTCAGCCCTATAATATTTGGTATTACCATAAACGAAAAAAAATCTTTTGATACTAAAGCTACTTAAAGAACTTTTGAAATAAAACGGTATTAGACTTCCAGTATGGTCAGAAAAAGTTTTACTTTTTTTTTGTTGTAATTTCATTTTTATTTAAATATTGTAATGTTAATATTTAATTTGTTTAAAATCTGTATTTGATTTAGTTAACTACCACAATGAAAAACATTAGAAAAGAAATTAATAAGATACTTAATTTATATACAAAAAAAAAAGAAATAAAAAAATTCCACTACCCACTCTTAGATGATGCTTTTTCGAATGATGACATTATCAAAGCTATTGAAGTATTATTTAAAAAACAACTTACAATGGGAGATATTACAAGACGATTTGAATATGAATTTGCCAAATTTATGAAGAGCAAATATGCGTTAATGGTAAATTCTGGAAGTTCGGCAAATTTATTAGCTGCTTTTGCTTTAGTAAATCCAAGAAAAAAAAATCATTTGAAAAGAAATGATGAGTTTATAATTCAGTCTTTATCTTGGTCTACTTCACTGTGGCCAATGATTCAAGCGGGTTTAAAGCCAAAGTTTGTAGATGTTACGATGAAAAACTTTAATATTAATATTGAAAGTTTGAAAAGTAAGATATCAAGTAAAACCAAAGCAATTATGCTAGTTCACGTTCTTGGGTGTAGTTCTAATATCCAAGAAATCAAAATGCTTGCAAAAAAAAATAATATTTATTTAGTTGAAGACACATGTGAGTCTTTAGGTGCAAAATTTAATAAAAAGTATTTAGGTACCTTTGGAGATTTTGGGACATATTCATTTTATTATTCACATCAAATTACCTCAGCAGAAGGAGGTATGATTATTTGTAATTCAAAAGAAGACTATGAAATAATTAATTCTCTGAGAGCTCACGGTTGGGATAGAGGAATTAATAAAAAAAATAATAAGTCATTTAATTTTATAAATTCAGGATTTAACGTTAGACCTCTTGATATAACGGCAGCTATTGGGCTAAATCAGTTTAAAAGATTAAATAAATTTAAATTAATAAGAAATCAAAATAGAATAAAAATTATTGAAGCTTTAAAAAATGCGAAATTTTGGAAAGATCAATTATCTTTTACAGAATATGCAAAAAACCAAGATCCAAGCTTGTTTGGTTTACCAATCTTGATTAATAAAAAACTTTTATATAAGAAAAAAAAATATTTAAAATATCTGAATAAATTAGGAATAGAAACTCGACCAATTTTAAGTGGTAATTTTATGAATCAACCTAGTATAAAATTATTTAATCTAAATCCAACTAAAGAAAAATTTTATAACGCACAAGAAATTGATGAAAGAGGATTTTTTATTGGTCTACATACAAAACCTTTATCTAACGAAAATTTAAAGATTTTAGTGAGAAGTTTATTAACAATTAAATAACACTAACTTTTAATGATTCAAAAGAGAAAAAAATTATCTTTAATTACACTATCAAAAACACAGGGTGGTGCAAATATTGCCGCATCAAGAATAAGTAATATTTTAAAAAAAAATTTTGACTTACAGGTATTGCATCCTAAAAAAAATTTTTTTTTTAGTATGATTAAATATTATTTGGCCAGAATATTTGTTAAATTTTATATTGGAAAAAGTAAATATTTAAATTCTTTAAACCTATTTTCTAGATTAAAATTATCGGAAATTAAAGGCGATATAATTCATTTAAACTGGATTGGCGAAGAAACTATTTCCATAGATGATCTTAACAAAATTAAAAAACCAATTTTCTGGACTATGCATGACATGTGGCCAGTCACTTCAACGGAGCATTTTTTAGAAAATCCAAATCAAAACAAATATTTAAAACAAAATACGCAAAATAATTTTTTAAAAGTCAAAGTTTTTCGAAAGAAAAAAATTTTTTTTTCTAAAAAAAATATTTTTATAATCACCAATAGCAAATGGTTAGAAAACTTTTGCAAAAAAAGTGATTTGACAAAAAAAGTAAAAGTTAAGACAATTTATAATCCAATAAAAACAGAAATTTGGAGAAAGCATGAAAAGAGCTTTAGTAAAAAAAAATTAAATCTAAGCCTCCAAAAAAAATATATCCTTTTTGGAGCACATGGAGGTTTAAAAAATTTTAGAAAAGGTGGTGATCTTTTAATAGACTCTTTAAATAATATATCTGAACTAAAAAATAATGTTGAATTTTTAATTTTAGGGAGTGATGAAAATTATACAAAAAAAATAAATAATTTTAACTTTAATTTTAGAAAATTTACTTTAAGTGAAAAAGATCAAATTTTTTATCATTCTTCTGCAGATATTACAGTCATACCTTCAAGAGGAGAATCTATTCCTCAATTTGCTGTTGAAACTATTTTATGCGAAAACGCTATAGCTGCTTTTGATATAGGTGGTTTTAGTGAAATAATTAACCATAAAATTAATGGTTATTTGGCGAAACCTTTTGATACAAAAGATTTTTCATATGGAATTAATATTTGTTTAGAAAAAATTAAGAAAAAAGAACTTATTAAAAATAGAAATATAATTATTAAAAAATTTAATGAAAAAAAAATCAAAAAAGAGTATTTAAATTTTATTAAAAAAAATTCTTTCAAATCATGAACAATATAGTTTTTACATAAGGATTTATTAAACATTCTTCCAAACAAAGTTTTTTGATTTGCCAGATATTTGCCCAGACAAAATTTTCTTTTTTTGTAAGTTTATTATTCGGGTTTTTTAAATAAACTAACCAGTTTTCATTTCTTTTCCTCCAAAATCTTGCTCCCTCTTCATTATGCGCAGATTTAGCAATTATATTTGCTCCCTTATTTTTAATAATTATTTCATACAGCTCTGTTCTTTTTCCACCATGCGCTCTATTCATATTGGACTTTGTTGCTGAAAAAGTAGGACAAAATTTTATATTCTTATCTCCAGGTTCTGAGCGTAAATTTAAAAGAAATTCAATTCCATATTTTTTTGTTTCTCTAACTAAAAATGCTAATACTCCTCCGTGAGGCTGATTAAATATTAATTGATCCCAATTACTGACCTCTCTTTTTGCATTTTTAGTTTTAACACCCACTACACTAAAAAATTGATTTGATTTATGGTAAATTTTACCTTTCTTAAGTTTCCAATCTTTCAGTTCTGATATAGAGCATAATCTTGATCTCATAGTTTCTTTTTTTTGTAAAATTTTTCTTTTTCGAATAAGTTTGCTTATACTTGTATTAGATGAATACTTATAAATTTCAATTTTTTGTCTTAATAGCTCTAAATTATTTTGATATTTTATTTTCATAATATAGTTTTTGTATTATATAAAGTTTCTGTAAATTTCGAGTCCTCCTTAATTTGCTTGTGATAGTAAGTAATATTTTTTTTTTTTAAAACTTTAAAAAACTCGTAAAAAAAATTTTTAAAAGTATCATCTTTTTCGATCAAGAATTTTTTTAATTTATTTTTTTTTTTATATTCTACAACTAATTTTTCACCCGCTGGTGGGGCACTAAATCTATAAAGAGTTATAGAGTAAAATTTTGCTAAAAATGTTATTGTGTTGCAATATTCAGAGTTATGCGAAAAAAGCCCATAAAATTCTGTTTTTTTCGTAGAGGTATTTATTGAGAAACTTTCATTCAAATTATTATTATTTTTCATGATTAATTTTTTATAAACTAACTTCGATTTTAAAAAATATCTATTTATTGATGCCGCATATGGCATCATGTCGTTAAAACAACCACCGCCCATTTTTTTTGATAATTTAAAATTGTTATTTTTGGGTTTTGGAATACAAAATTTCATTATTATTCTATCTAGATTTATTTTATTATCCTTAACCAACTTTTTAACCATATCAAACTGCTTATGATAACTAAATACAAGAGCTTGTGAAATTAATAGCCTCTTTTTTTTGGCTAAATTCAATAATTTGTATGATTGCTTTAAATTAAGTGAAAACGGTTTATCAATTATTACATTTTTATTTTTTTTTAATGCTTTTAAAGCATATTTATAATGTAAAGCATTTACTAATGAAATGTAAACTATATTTGCGTTAGAAAGTTCAATACCTTTATTATAGTCTCTAAACCATTTCTCATGACCAGTTTTACGTTCTTTTTTAGATTTAGAAGCTATATCAAATTTAATATTTTTGATTTTTGTAAATGCGGGAATTATCCTTCTTATAGCTAAATCTGAATATCCAAGTATTAATATTTTCATACTAGTATTGCATTTAAAAAAATAAATTGTATGTAAGTCTATGTTTATAAGACTATAAGAAAAATATTTTTCATGGAAGTAAAATTTACAAATTTATATAAGCTAATACCAGAAAAGGAAAAAATATTTTCAAAAATTCAAAATTTAATAAGAAATGCACAATTTGTTGGCGGAAAAAATCTATTAGATTTCGAAAAAAATTTTGCTAATTTTGTTGGCTCAAAATACTGTGTTGGTCTAGGAAATGGAACTGATGCTCTTGAGATAGCTGTTCAGTCTCTTCATTTAAAAAAAAATAGTGAAATAATTGTTCCAGTAAATACATGGATTTCAACTGCTGAAGCAGTTGTTAATAATGGTTTCAAGTTAGTTTTTTGTGATATTAATCTAGATGATTATACAATAAGTATTCAAGACCTTAAAAAAAAAATTAATTCAAATACAAGAGCGATAATGCCAGTACATCTATACGGCAATCCCTCAAACATGAAAGATATAAAAATTATAATTAAAAATAAAAATATTAAAATAATTGAAGATTGTGCACAAGCGCACGGAGCAAAAATTAAAAATCAACATGTTGGAACTATTGGTGAAATTGGAACTTTTAGTTTTTTTCCAGGAAAAAATTTGGGAGCTTTTGGGGATGGGGGAGCAATAGTAACAAATTCAAAAAAAATATATGAGTACGCTTTAAGAGCGAGAGGCCACGGATCAAAAAAAAAATATGACCATAAATTTCCTGGAAGAAATTCGAGACTGGACTCTATTCATAGTGCAGTATTAAACATTAAACTTAAAAACTATAAATTTGTTATAAGAAAAAGAAATAAATTAGCTAATATTTATTTTAAAAAATTAAAATCTATAAAAGAAATATCTTTATTCCGTCTTAACAAAAATTGCAGTTACGCATTTCATCAATTTGTAATTAGAGTTGATAAAAATAGAGATAACTTAATTAAGTATTTAAAAAAAAATAAAATTGATACAATGATTCACTACCCTTATATGCTAAATGAACTTAAATTCTTTCCGAAAGGGAATAATTTAAAAAATAGCAAAAATCTTGGAAAAAAAATAATTAGTTTACCTATCTCAGAGGAGCATACGGAGAGAGAAATTAACTATGTATCAAAGAAAATAGAAGAATTTTTTAAAAAAAAAATTTAATTATCAAATGAAAAAAATTTTAATTACTGGAAGTTCTGGTTTTATAGGTTTTCATTTAGCAAAAAATTTATCAAAAATATACAAGGTAATTGGCTTAGATAACCATAATAACTATTATTCTAAAAAAATAAAAAAAAAAAGGTTAAGCATTTTAAAAAAAAATAAAAATTTTTCTTTTAAAAAAATTGATTTAAAAAATAAAAATGAATTAGAAAAAGTTTTTAATAAATTTAAACCTTCAATAGTTTTCCACATTGCAGGACAGCCGGGTGTTTTATATTCTTTTAAAAATCCAAAAAGTTATAAGCTAAATAATACTCAGACTACTAATATAGTAAGTAATTTATGTAAAAAAAATAATATAGAAAAGCTTATATTTGCATCATCAAGCTCAGTTTATGGTGATCAAAAGAAATTTCCCATAAAGGAACATTTTAAAACTAATCCAAAAAATCCTTATGCGAGGACAAAGATCGAGTCCGAAAAGATTATTTTTAAAAATCTAAAAAAAAGTAAAACAGATTTTTTAATTTTTAGATTTTTCACTGTTTACGGGTCTTTTGGAAGACCAGATATGTTTATACATAAATTTTTAAACTCTATTAAAAATAAAAAAACAATAAAACTTCATAATAAAGGGATGAATTTTAGAGATTTTACATACATAGATGATGTTGTGAGTATTTTAAAAATGTCGATCGATAAAAAAATCAGTAAAAAAATTTTAAATATTTGTAGATCTAAACCAATACTCACTTTAGATTTGGTAAAAATGATTTTAAAAATCTATGGTATTAAAAAGGCTAATTTGAGAGAGACTAAATTTGTTAAGGGTGAAATGTTGAAAACACACGGAAGTAATATGAATTTAAGAAAATATTTTGGTAAAATTAAATTTACAGATATAAAAAAAGGAATTAAATATACCATTCAAAATTATAAACTACATAAAATGTAAATGATTAATATTAACCTAAAAAAATTAAAAAAACCTTTAAAAATAAAACAGAAAATGTTTTTTGATAAAAGAGGTTATTTTCAGGAACTTTGTTTAAAAAAAAAATTTAAATTAAATATAAAATTTACTGCAATAGCTAGTTCGAAAAAAAATGTTATTAGAGGTCTCCATTTTCAATTAAAAGATAAGCAAACAAAATTAATTTATGTTGTTGAGGGAAAAATTTTAGACATCGTGGTAAATTTAAAAAAAAAATCCAAAGAATTCGGAAAAGTATCCAGGTTTATATTAAACAAGGGAGATATGTTATTTATTCCGGATTTTTATGCCCACGGCTATGAATGTTTAACACCGAAATGTTTAGTTCTTTATCATTTGGAAAAATATAGAAACGCTAAATATGAAAGTGGAATAAAATATAATGATAAAAAATTTAAAGTAAAATGGTCTACCAAAAAACCAATTCTATCCTTAAGAGACAGATCTCATATAAGTTTTAATGAATTTAAAACTAAATATAAAACACTTTAATTTTTTTTAAAATAAGACTTAAAAAATTTCAAAGGTTTTTTAAGTATTTTTATATAATATAAAAAATATACAAAAAATTTATTTTGTTTATTTGAGATCCTTATCTCATTTAAGTCTCTCAAATGATCAATATAGTTTACTTTTGATGAAAATCCTCCACTTCTAAACGTACCAAAAATTTCACTTTTTTTACTAGCACAACCTTTTAGGTTAAAATTAACTATCATTTTGTAGAAAAAATCTAAATCTGCACTCAAAAATTTAGAGTTATAAAAACCAACTTCTTTATGTTTTTTTGTTTTTATAAAAAAACCAACCGAATGAGAAGTATAAAAACCAAAACTCCATTTAATTATTTTGGGACTAAAGCCATACATTAGTTTATATTTTTCAACAGTTCCAAATAAAAAATCTATATCATTATTGCAAAAATAATTATTTACTAATTCTAGAGCGTTAGAATAATAACAATCATCTGCATTTAAAAAACCAACTATGTCTCCTTTGGCTATACTCAATCCTTTATTCATCGCATCCCAAATACCATTATCTTTTTCCCTAATTACAACTGAAATTTTATCTTCATATTTTTTGATTATCTCAGTTGTTCCATCATTAGAGTTTGAGTCTATAATAATATATTCAACATTCTTATAATTTTGACGTACAACACTTTGAATACATTTCTCTATAGATAAAGCAGAATTTTTCACAACTGTTATGATAGATATTTTATAATTCATATATTTTGTATGATATTGATAATTTCTAAAGGGAAAAGGTTAAAAAATACATATAAACAATGAAAAAAATTTAGTTAAAATTCTTGATTTAAATTAAAATTTATAAGTTTATAAGTATTTCATGCACTTAAATTTTATAATCGTTTTATTAGGTTTATCTTTATCTTTAATTTATTTCTGCAGATCAAAAAATTTATTTGTAGATTATAAGCTTGAAAAACACAAAAGATATTCAACACATCAAAAAAGTTATTCAATTGGCGGTTTATTGTTAGTTTTCTTTATGATTTATAACTTTGGTTATATTTCGAAAAATTATTTACTTTTAATTTTTTTAATTTCTATTTTTACCTTAGGTCTATTATCAGATTTGAAAAAATTAAATAGTGTTAGTTTAAGATTTTTTTTGCAAATTATAATAATTTTTTTTTCGATAGCTTTTTTAAATATAGAAATTAATGAAACAAGAATTGAACTTTTTGATAAAATCCTCCAAAATAAAGTAATTAATATTTTTTTTGTTATTTTTTGTATGATGGTTTTAATAAATGGTGGAAATTTTATTGATGGGTTGAATGGTTTGCTCTTGACTTATTTTTTAGTTGTATTCTCAATTATTTCTTTAAATTTTTCAGATTTTCATTTTGTAGACAAGGAATTTTTAATAAACCTTATTACAGTTCTCAGTATAATTTTAGTTTTAAATATTTTGGGATTTTTATATATGGGTGACTCTGGTGCATATTTATTATCTTTTATCGCTGGATACTATTTAATTGAATTCTCCTCAAATAATATTGCAATTTCTCCTTATTTTATAATTGTTCTGCTTTGGTATCCTTGTTTTGAACTATTATTTTCAATGATAAGAAGATCCTCTAAAGATATAAAAACCTATAAGCCCGACACTCTTCACCTACACCAAATGATTTATGTTTATTTTAAAAAAAAATTAAATACTAATAATAATCGTATTTTCCATTTATATTCCTCAATCATAATTAATTTTTATAATGCCATAGTTTTTTATATTGCTATTAATTTTATCTATAGATCTGAAGTATTAATAAGTATTATAATATTAAATATAGTCGTATATCTAATTATTTATAGTGTTTTGAAAAATAAAAAATTTAGTTAATCTATATGGAATTTATTAAATTTATCTTAATTTACTTTTTTTTAACTCTTTCCATAATTGGATATGGATTAATTTTTTCTCTGAAACTAACAAAATATAACAATTTTTATAAATCTAACATATCAATTGGATATGTAGGGATTTTTGGGATTTTTTTCTTAATTTTAATATCTTATCTTACAAATCTTTTTTTCCCCCACGATAATTTACATAACCTTTTAGTTTTAATTATTGGAATTTCTTTTTTCCTATTTTTCTTTTTTTTGAATAAAATTAAATTTGAATTAAGATATTTTTTTCTAGCTTATTTATTGTCATTTTTTGCAATTTTTTATTTTAAAAGTCATGATGATTTTTCTTATTATCATCTAAGTTTTATTAATAATCTAATTTTGAACAAAACAGAATTCGGTGTCGGTCAGTTTGATCCAGCTTTTAACCATGTTTCATCCCTATTTTATTTCCACTCTTTATTTAAAACCGTTATTACTAAAGACTTTTTCTACCAGATAGGTCAATTAGGTATCATAATTTTTGTTAATACAATTTTATTTGAAAATATTTTCAATAGTGCAAAATCAAAAAAACTAGATTTAATATTTTTTTTATCTATTTTTTGCGTAATATTTGCTAATATTTTTTTTTATAGGCTAGCTGAACACGGCACAGATAGATCAGCGCAAATATTGTTTTTTTTATCATTTATATTAATAATTAAATTAATCGACTCCAAACAAGTATTAAAGCAAAATTTTGAAATATTATTAATAATTTTTACTTTAATTATATCTATAAAATCTTTTTATATATTATACTCAGTTTTATTTTTGTATATTTACTTTAAATATTTTAAAGTATCTCAGTTTTTAGAATTTTGTAAAAACTTTAAGATTTTATACTTATGTTTCTCGGTTTTTTTACTTACTTTATTTTATAACATTTCTCACTCAGGCTGCTTCCTTTACCCAGTTAAATTTACCTGCCCTGATATTTTCTTTTGGGGACTAGGAAAAGAAAAAGTTTTACATTATATGACCTGGTACGAATTATGGTCTAAAGCGGGGGCCACACCAACATATAGAGTGGAAAATGTGACAGAGTATCTGTCTGGGCTTAATTGGCTACCAATTTGGATGGAAAATTATTTTTTTAATAAAATGTCAGACTATTTATTGGGCATTCTGTTAGCAATAATAATAGTTTTACTTTTTTTTAAACCCATAAATTTTAAATTTAAAAACTTTAAAAACTATTTTTCGGTTTATTTTTTAATATTCCTTCTTTTTTTAGAATGGTTTTTGAGACACCCCAGCCTAAGATATGGAGGCTATGTTATAATTTTTTTACTTTTAACCTTTCCAATTTCTCTTCTTTTGACTAGTCAAAACTTTTCTTTTAAAAAGAAAAAAAATTCTATAATTACAATTTTTTTAATATGTTTAGTTATATTTGCTGGAAGAAATGTAAATAGGCTTTTCAAAGAAAATCATGTTTATAAATATAATCTCTTAAAAAATCCTTACTATCGTATGGATGATAATTTTTTTTATATGCAAAAAAGTAAAATTAAACTTTTTAAAGATAAGGATAAATGTTATGAAGATAACTCTCTGTCATATATTAAATGTAGGAAAATTGGAAATTATAGATTTTATTACTCTTCAAAAAAAAATTAAAATTTTCTTTTAATGGAGTATAGACTTAATTTAATTAAATAAAAAATTGATTTAAAGAAATTAAAATTTTCATAAACATAATAAACTTTATAAGCATCAGATATTTTTTGAATAAAGCTTGAGGAAAGAGAATTATTTACTTTATTCCAGATAACTAAATATTCATTTAGTTTATGTGCATATATATTTTCTTTTGTAATTTTAAGCCAAGCGACGAGATCCTCCTGCGTTGATATTGATGGAAATAGATTTCTTTTTATAATTTTTTTATTTAACATAACTGTAGAAAGCCCAATATCGCAAGAATTTAGCAAATCAAAGTAACCCAATTTATCCTTTTTACTTTCAACTTTGATTTTTTTTTTAAGGGATATACTTTTTTCATAATTACAAAATGTGAAATCAAATTTATTTTTTTTAATAAAATTTATTTGTTTTTCTAATTTTTCAGGAAACCAAAAGTCGTCAGCATCTAAAAATGCCACTATTTCACCATTAGAGTTTTCTATACCTATATTTCTTGAGACACCGGCACCAAAATTTGACGAGTTTCTAATAATTTTTATTTTAGGATTATTTTTATATTCTTTATTTAAAAGATTGAAATCTAACATCGTTTCATCGTCATAAACTATGATTATTTCGAAGTTTTTATAGGTTTGATTTAAAACAGAGTTAATTGATTGTTTGATATAATCAATTTTTTTGTAATAAGGGATTATTACACTTACTAATGGCATATTTTTTAATAATCAGTTAATTAATACATACTAATATAGATTTTATTTATATTAAATAACTAAATTTATGTATTTCAAAATATTGAGATTAATTTTATCTTTTTTTGACTTCTTTAATAAAAAAAAAATTTTATTCTTTTTTAAAAACAAAAATAAAATTGAATTTTCTTTATTTATAGATGTTGGCGCACATCACGGTGAAACCATAAATTTTTTTAAAAAAAAACTTAATATTAAAAATATATTAGCCTTTGAACCTAGCCCACCTAATTACCAAAAATTATTAAAGAAAACAAAAAATATAAAAAATTTAAAGATTTACAATATTGGATTAGGAGAAAAAAAAGAGGTTTTAGATTTTAAGCAACATATGGAGTCTTCTTCGTCAACAATAACAAAAATAAATGATCAATCTAAATACTTTAAAAGAAAAAATCGATATTTAGATTTTTTTGATAGAAAAAAAAAATTTAGTATAATTAAAGTTAATATTGATAGATTGGATAATATTTTAAGAGAACTAAAGATTGAAAAAATTGATGTACTTAAAATTGATACGGATGGATATGACTTTAATGTTATCAGAGGATTGGGAGATTATATTAAAATTGTAAAATATATATATTTTGAACATCATTTTCATAACATGTTATTAAAGGATTATACTTTGTCGGATATAAATAGCTTTTTAATAAGTAATAATTTTACTAAAGTTTTTAAAACAAAAATGTACTTTAGAAAAACATTCGAATATATATATTTCAATAAATCTTATAAAGAAGAGTAGATTATGCACGATTTGACATTAGTTCTCCCAACAAAAAAAGAGGCAGAGTCTTTGCCAATATTTCTAAAAGAACTTGAAAAATATAATTGTAAAAAATTAATTTGTTTAGAAAAAGAAGACACAGAGACAAAGAAAGCAATTGCAAATTTTGAAAATATTAAAATTTTGGAGCAAAAAAATAACGGTTTTGGAAATGCACTCATAGAAGGGATTAACAATGTAGATACGGAGTATTGTTGTATTATCAATGCAGATGGATCAATGGATCCAAAATATTTACCAGAAATGAGAAAATTATGCGATACAAAAGATTTTGTTTTTGCTTCAAGATATCAAAAACCAAATGGTGGAAGTGATGATGACGATTTTATTACAATGACCGGAAACTATTTTTTTACTTTTTTAGGAAATTTTTTATTTAATTTAAAAATTACAGATATTTTGTTTTTATATACGCTAGGAAAAACTTCTTCATTTAAAAAACTTAACTTAAAAAGTTTTGATTTTAGACTTTGTGTTGAAATTCCAATAAAAGCTAAACATCATAATATGAAGTATTCTTGTTTATCCAGCTATGAAAGAGAGAGAATAGGTGGAAAAAAGAAAGTTAATGCTGTAAAAGATGGATTGCTTATATTATTTGAACTTGTTAAGTACATTTTTAAAAATAAAAATTAAAATTTGTTATAAATGAAAAAAACAGCACTAATATTTGGTATTACTGGACAAGATGGTTCATATCTTGCTGAACTTCTTATTAAAAAAAATTATATTGTTCACGGAATAAAAAGAAGATCTTCATCAATTAATACTGGAAGAATTGATCATATTTATCAAGATCCACATATAAAAAAAAGGAATTTTATTTTACACTATGGTGATATCACTGACTCGCTTTCTGTTACAAGATTAATAAATCAGATTAAACCAAACGAAGTCTATAATTTAGCCGCACAATCACATGTTCAAGTTTCTTTTGAGTCGCCCGAATATACAGCTAATGCTGATGGGCTTGGTGCTTTAAGAATATTAGAAGCTATAAGATTTAATAAATTAGAAAAAAAAACAAAATTTTACCAAGCAGGCACTTCTGAGTTATATGGTTTAAATGAAAAAACACCACAAAATGAAAAAACACCTTTTCACCCAGCGAGTCCCTATGGAGTTGCGAAACTTTATGCACATTGGGTTACTATAAACTATAGAGAAGCTTATGATATGTATGCATGTAACGGCATCTTATTTAATCACGAAAGTCCAAGAAGAGGTGAAACTTTTGTAACACAAAAAATTGTGCAGGCATTATGTAGGATAAAATTAAAAAAACAGAAAACCCTTTATTTAGGTAATTTATACTCAAAAAGAGATTGGGGGCATGCAAAAGATTATGTTTTAGCTATGTGGTTAATGCTACAACAAAAAAAACCTCAAGATTTTGTAATAGCCACAGGATACCAAGCGAGTGTAAAAAGTTTTATAAATTTAGTATCGAAAAAACTTGAAATAAAAATTTCTTGGAAGGGCAAAGGAATAAATGAAAAGGCTATTGATCAAAATGGCGCGGTAGTAGTGGCATGTGATAAAGCCTATTATAGACCTTTAGAAGTAAATAATTTACTAGGTGACGCAAAAAAAGCAAAAAAATTATTAAAATGGAAACCAAAATATAATTTAAATGATTTAGTAGATGAAATGATTTCTGAAGAATTAAAATTAATTTTAAATGATAAGTAAAAATTCAAAAATCTATATCGCTGGTCACAATGGAATGGTCGGTTCAGCCATAACGAGAAAACTTAAACAAAAAGGATTTAAAAACTTAATTTTTAAGGATAAAAATCAATTAGATTTAGTTGACCAGAAAAAAACTTTTCAATTTTTAAAACGAAATAAACCAGAATTTGTTATATTGGCAGCTGCTAGAGTTGGTGGTATAGCTGCCAACTCAAAATATAAAGATAAATTTTTATATGAAAATCTGCAAATTCAAAATAATATAATTCACGGATCATACCAAGCAGGAGTCAAAAATTTATTTTTTTTAGGCTCTAGTTGCATATATCCAAAATTCTGCAAACAACCAATGAAAGAAAAATATTTATTAACTGGATCATTGGAAGAAAGTAATGATGCGTATGCAATTGCTAAAATAGCTGGTTTAAAAATGTGTCAATATTATACTGATATGCTCAACTTAAACTATAAAAGTTTAATGCCACCAAATCTTTATGGACCAAACGATAATTTTGATCTTAATAATTCACATTTTTACCCCGCATTATTAAAAAAAATTTACTACTCAAAAATAAATAACAAAAAAATTTTAAATATTTGGGGTACAGGAAAAGCTAAAAGAGAGCTGATGTTTGTTGAAGATTTCGCCGATTCGATAATTTTTTTTATGAATAAAAAAATTAAAGAACCATTTATCAACATAGGAATAGGCAAGGACTATCCCATTAAATGGTATGCGAAATTTTTAATGAAAAAAATGAGTGTAAAACTAAAAATTAAATATGATAAATCAAAACCAGATGGTATGCCAAAAAAATGCCTAGATATTGCATTAGCTAAGAAATATGGATGGAAACCAAAAAATGATTTTAGCAAAGCTTTCGATATAACCTTTAATTATTTTTTAAAAAACAAAAAAAAATTTAAGTAAACTTAATGAAAAAATATATAGTTGTAACCGGAGGTGCCGGGTTTGTTGGTTCTAATTTAGTTGAGTACCTCGTGAAAAAAACTAACTTAAAAATTATTTCTATAGATAATTATTCTACAGGAAAAAAAATTAATCATTATAAAAACCCAAGAGTTAAATATATAAAAGGGTATACAAAAAATATTTCATCAATTTTAAAAACAAAAAAAAACTCTATTCACTCTCTATTTCATTTTGGTGAATTTGCGAGAATATTTCAAAGCTTTGAAAATATGAATGAGTGTTTAAACTCAAATTCAATCGGGACAAATGCCGTTTTTAATTTTTGTCTTAAAAACAAAATTAAGTTGATATATTCTGCAACATCAGCCTCCCTTGGAAATCGTGGCGAAGATAAAAACTTATCACCATATGCTTTTACAAAAGCTAAAAATTTGGAGTTATTAGAAAATTTGAGAAAATGGTTTAATTTTAAATTTGAAATTATTTATTTTTACAATGTCTATGGACCCAAGCAGATTTGTAAAGGTCCGATGGCCACGGTCGTAGGTATATTTGAACATTATTATAAAAAAGGACTACCTCTACCAGTTGTTAAACCAGGAACGCAATCAAGAAGATTTACACATATTGATGATACTATTAAAGTTTGCTTTGAAGCTTGGAAAAGGAATCAGTGTAAACACTACAGTATTACAAATAAAGATTCTTTTACAATTATTGAGTTAGCCAAACTATTCAATTCAAAAATTAAATATTTACCAAGCAGAAAAGGAGAGAGGTTTGCATCTGCGTTAACCAGCTTAAATCTATCAAACAAAGTTTATAGGAGATATGGAGTAATACATCTAGAGGATTATGTAGAAAAATTTATATCTAGCACTTCATAAATTATAATTGCAATTTCTTATTTTTTTTGTATAAATCTCTCGCCTGGTGATTATTGCGAAGGTGTAATACCCGATCCCATTCCGAACTCGGAAGTCAAGCCCTTCTGCGCCGATGGTACTTTGTCTTAAGACATGGAA
>MDTA01067887.1_pt1 | contig 44719 bp, 43 predicted proteins | sample 811151 | NCBI WGS metagenome assembly MDTA01 (sample SAMN05326648, study PRJNA326480) | marine metagenome | isolation source: seawater | place: Indian Ocean: South | collected 2010
CCGGATTTATCGGAAGTCATATGGTTGATTTACTTCTAAGCAAAAATTATACTGTTATAGTATTGGATAATTTGGTTGGTGGTCATTTAAAAAATAATTTACATCATAAAAAGAATAAAAATTTTATTTTTAAAAAAATTGATATTAGAAAGAAAATATCAGATAAAAATTTGTTTAAGAATGTTGATTATGTTTATCATTTTGCTGGCATAGGAGATATAGTACCTTCTATCGAACAACCAAATAATTATATGATGACTAATGTTCAGGGAACAATTAATATTCTCGAGGCAGCTAGAAAAGCCAAAATTAAAAAATTTGTTTACGCTGCTTCGGCATCTTGCTATGGAAAGACAAAAAATATTGTTGGAGAAAATACAAAAATTTCATTGGAGCACCCATATGCTTTAAGCAAATATATGGGTGAAAAAGCAGCGCTTCATTGGAATAAAGTTTACGGACTTCCTGTAAATTCAATTAGAATATTTAATGCTTACGGCCCGAGGGTGAGAACGACAGGTGCTTATGGAGCAGTAATTGGTGTTTTTTTTAAACAAAAAATTAGCAATAAACCACTTACAATAGTCGGATCAGGAAATCAGTCTAGAGATTTTATTCATGTAACTGATGTTGTTAGAGCGTTTTATAAAGCATCTAAAATTAAAAAATCAGGTGAGTTTTTCAATATAGGAACAGGAAATCCTCAAACAGTTAATCGTTTAGCAAATCTGGTAGGAGGAAAAAAAATTAATATACCAGATAGACCAGGTGAACCAATGAGGTCTTGCGCTAATATTTTTAAAGCAAAAAAAATTTTACAATGGAAACCTGAAATAAAATTTGAAATAGGAATTAAAGAGATGCTTAAGGATATTAACAAGTGGAAAGATGCTCCACTATGGACACCTAAAAAAATTAAAAATGCAACTAAAATGTGGTTTAGCTTTTTAAAAAAAAATGAAACCAAAAGATAATCCCAAATACTATAAAAAAATAGTTAATTTAAAAACTTTAAAAAAAATACTAGGCAGAAGGCCAAGAAAAGAAAAAGTTATTCTCTGCCATGGTAATTTTGATGTTGTTCACCCGGGTCATGTAAGACACTTAACTTATGCAAAGTCTAAAGCAGATAAACTTATAGTTAGTATTACAGCAGATAAATTTATTCAAAAAGGAATATACAGACCTTTTGTACCACAAAACATTAGAGCTATAAATATTGCAGCATTTGAAATGGTAAATTATGTGATTATAGATGATAACAAAAAACCATTAAATTTAATTAGAGATTTAAAACCTGACTATTTTGCTAAGGGATTTGAATACAATTCTTCAGGGTTGCCACCAGCAACAAAGGAAGAACAAGAAGTAGTAACAAAGTACGGTGGAGATATAATTTTTACTCCTGGTGATATAGTTTATTCTTCAACAAAAATTTTAAATATAGCACAGCCTGAAATCAGTAATTTTAAGTTACTTGATTTAATGAAAAGAAATAAAATTACATTCAAGTCTCTAAGAGAAATTTTAAATAAACTCAACAAAATAAAAGTTCATGTAATTGGTGATATGATAATTGACACCTATACAAATACAAGTTTGATTGGAGGACATACAAAAACACCAACTCCAAGTGTTCTCCAACAAGAAAAAACAGATTTTGTTGGAGGTGCCGGCATAGTAGCAAAACACTTAAAAGAGGCAGGCGCCAATGTAACGCTCACAACAGTTTTAGGTAACGACAGATTAAAAGATTTTGTTTTAAGTGAATTTAAAAAAAATAAAATAAAAATTAATGGAATTATTGATAAGACTAGACCAACAACAAATAAAAACACAATTATTTCCAGCGGATATAAATTGCTAAAAATAGATAAAGTAGACAATCAACCTATATCAGAAAAGATTTTTGAAAATATTAAATCTTTAATTAAAAAGGAAAAATGTGATGTAATTATTTTTAGTGATTTTCGACATGGAATATTTAATAAAACTAATATAAAAATTTTATCAAATTCTATAAAAAAAAATGTAATCAAGGTTGCTGATAGTCAAGTAGCATCTAGATGGGGAAATATTTTAGATTTTAAAAAATTTGATTTAATTACACCTAATGAAAAAGAAGTGAGGTTTTCATTAGCAGATCAAGACTCTAGCATAAGTGAATTGACAAGAGAACTTTCAAAATTATCAGGATTCAAAAATTTAATATTAAAACTTGGTGAAAGAGGCACAATTACAGTAGCGAAACAAAATAATAGTCTTTCATTTGCCACTCCATCTTTTACTAAGAACGTCATCGATGCTGTTGGAGCTGGTGACGCTTTATTGGCATATGCATCTTTATGTCTTGCTTCAAGCAAATCTATAGTTTCTTCAAATATATTAGGTTCTATAGCAGCCGCTTGTGAGTGTGAAATGGAAGGTAATATTGCGGTTAAAAAAAGTATGATTATTGATAAAATTAATGATCTAGAAAAATCATCTAAATTTAATATCTAAAATATAATGAAAGCCATTGTTGTTGGTATGGGAGTACAAGGGAAAAAAAGAAAAAAATTCCTAAAAAAAGATTTTATTTATTCAGTTGATAAAAGAAAGACATCAGATTTTAAAAGCTTACAAGATGTACCTATAAATACTTATGATAGTGTTTTTTTGTGTACACCAGATAATACAAAACTGAAATTAATCAAATACTGCTTAAAATTTAAAAAAAATGTACTTGTAGAAAAACCTTTGCTTACTACGGCTAGCGAATTGAATAAAATTGAAAAATTATTTAAAAGAAAAAAAATATTTCTTTACACAGCTTACAACCACAGATTTGAACCATCTATTAAAAAGGCTAAAGAAATTTTACAAAAAGGCACAATAGGAAAAATTTATAATGCAAAAATATTTTATGGTAACGGCACATCAAAGTTAGTCAAAAAAAGCGAATGGAGAGATAAAAAAGGTGGAATTATTACAGATTTAGGTTCGCACTTATTTGATATTTGTAATTTTATTTTTAATAAGCCCTTAAAAAAAATTAAACTTATTAAATCTAGTAGATTCGAAAATAAAAGCCCAGATCATGCAATTATAAATCTTTTTATTAAGAAAATTTTTGTTAATCTTGAAATGACCTATACAATGTGGAAAAATTCTTTTTATTTAGATGTGATAGGTTCAAAAGGTTCTATACATATAAACTCTCTTTGTAAGTGGTCTAATAGCCATCTAATTTTAAGAAAAAGGAAACTGCCATCAGGCAAACCTCAAGAACAGATTTTTAATTATAAAAAAGGTGATCCAACTTGGTTTTTAGAAAATATTTATTTTAAAAATAAAGTTAAAACAAAATCATCAACAAATTTAAAAAACGATAATTTAATTAACAATTATATTCAAAAGATTATTAAGAAATGAAAATAGGTTTTGTAGGAATGACGCATCTGGGTCTTTGTTATTTAGCTGCATGTGCTCATAAAAAATTCGCTGTAAAGGGATTTGATCTTGATAGAGAGAAAATAAATAATTTAAATAATCTTATATTAGAACATGACGAACCTATGCTTAAAAAAATTTTAAATAAAAATAAAAAAAAAATAAGATTTTCAAAAAATTTTCGAGAATTAAATAAATTAGATATTGTTTTTATTTCATTAGATGTAAAAACAAACAACTATGGCGAGGCGGATTTTCGACCTCTGCTAAATCTTATAAATAAGGTTAAAAAAAATATTAATAAGAAAGCAAATTTAGTTATTCTTTCTCAAGTAAGGCCAGGCTTTACAACGAAAATCAATTTTGAAAAAAAAAGACTTTTTTATCAAGTAGAAACATTAATTTTTGGGCAAGCTATATCTAGGGCAATCAATCCAGAAAGGATAATAGTTGGAAGCTTTAATAATAAAGAAATAAATAAAAAATACAGAACCTTTTTAAATAAGTTTCAATGTCCAATTATAAAAATGAATTATGAAAGCGCTGAACTAAGTAAAATTTCAATTAATATTTTCTTAGCTTCATCAATAAGTATTTCTAATATGCTTGCACGAACATGTAAGAATATCTCCGCAGATTGGTCACAAGTGGTAACGGCATTAAAACTTGATAAAAGGATAGGGCCGCATGCCTATTTGAAACCTGGCTTAGGAATTTCGGGAGGAAACTTAGAAAGAGATTTATTTTCCATAAAAAAAATCATGCAAAGCGATAATCATGGAAAAAACATTATTAACTCATTTATTAAAAACTCTGAATACATGAAAGATTGGGTTTATAGAATATTAAACAAAAAACTGAAGAAGAAAATGATAATTGGTATTTTAGGTTTAGCTTATAAGGATAATACTAACTCTACAAAAAACTCACCTTCAATAAAACTTCTAAAGAAAATTAAATCAAATAAAGTGCTCGCTTATGATCCAATAGCAAAAGTTAAAAATTATAAAAATTTTAAACAGTTAAAAGATATAAAAATAGTTCTTAAAAAATCTCACCTTATTTTATTAATGACAGATTGGAAAAATACGATAAAGTTAAATAATTACATGAAAAAAATTAACTTAAAAAGTAAAATAGCAATAGACCCTTACAACTTAATCAAATCACCTATGCGAAAAAGATTTGAAGAATATATAAACATAGGAAATTAAAAATGAGATTTGAATTTCAAAACAGATATTCACAAAAACCAAATAGGGTTGTTTTGTTAGGAACAAGCGGGATTATTTCAAAGAATCTTCAAAAAAAACTTACAAAAAGTAAAACAAAATTTATCAAAATTGGAAGAAGTCAAACTGATTTAAGAAAGAAAAAATCAAAAAATTACTTAAAAAAAATAATAAAAAAAGATGACGTAATAATTTTTATTGCCGCAGAAGCTCCGGTAAAAAATAAATCAATGTTTAAAAACAATATAAAAATTTGTGACAATATATGTTCATCATTAATTAAAAAAAATATAAGTTTTTTAATATACTTAAGTTCTGATGCAGTTTATTCTGATCTAAAAGAAAAAATCTCCGAAAAATCCTTGACCAAACCTTTATCTTTACATGGAAAAATGCATTTAAGAAGAGAAAAAATTTTAAGGAGCAAATTTAAAAACAGGCTGTGTATTTTAAGACCAACTTTAATATATGGTCCCCACGATAGTCATGACGGTTATGGGCCTAATAGATTTGTTAAGTTGGGAGTTAATAAAAAAAATATAGTATTATTTGGAAACGGTGAAGAGAAAAGAGACCATATACATGTTAATGATGTAGTTTCTGTGATTATGTTTTGCATTTTTAAAAGAGCCAACGGAGTGCTTAATATTGCTTCTGGAAAAGTGAATTCTTTTTTAAAAATTGCAGAATTAGTTAACAAATTAACTAAGAATAAAAAAAAAATTCAAAGAATTAAAAGAGCAGGACCAATGCCACACAATGGGTATAGGCCATTCAAAGTAAATTTATTAAAAAATAATTTTAAAAAATTAAAGATTACCAATATTAAACAAGGGATCAAAAGTTATATTCCTAAAATATAATGAAAATTGAAGTTATAGATTTAAGAAAAAGATTTCAGGAAGAAAAAACCGAAATTTTAAAACTGATTAAGAATGTTTTGTTAAAAGGAAATCTAGTATTGACAAAGGAAGTAGATAATTTTGAAAAAAAAATATCTCAATATACAGGTTCCAAATATTGTCTAGGTTTAAATTCTGGTACTGATGCATTGTTAATGTCTTTATTGGCGTCTGGTATAAAGAGGGGTGATGAGGTTATAACCTCTCCTATTTCATTCATAGCTTCTGCAAGCTCAATAATTCACGTAGGAGCAAAACCAGTGTTCGTAGATGTTAAAAATGACTTAAATATAAATCCTGATTTAATTGAGAAAGCGATTACAAAAAAAACTAAAGCAATACTCCCTATTCATTGGACTGGAAGACTTTGCAATATGGAAAAAATATTAAAAATTGCAAAAAAATATAATTTAACTGTAATAGAGGATGCAGCTCAGGCAATGGGAGCATATTACAAAAAAAAACATGCAGGTACTTTTGGGAAAATTTCGGCATTTTCTACGCACCCACTTAAAAATTTAAATGCTTTAGGTGATGGTGGATTTATAATTACTAATCAAAAAAAATACTACGACAAGATTAAACTTTATAGAAACCATGGTCTTAAAGGAAGGGACAACGTTGAAATTTTTGGTGTTAATTCTAGATTAGACTCATTAAATGCTGAAGTTTTAAGTTTTAGATTAACGAAATTAAAAAAAATTATCAAAAGAAGAACTAAAAATATCCAAATATACAAAAAATTTATTAAATCAAAAAGTGTTGAAATCATTAATACAAAAAATAATTTTATCGATGCACATGTAATGTTTATAACATTGTGTGATAAAAGAGATAAATTAAAAAATTATTTATCAAAATATGGCATTCAATCGTTAGTTTATTATAAAACTCCATTGCATTTACATAAAGCAACAAGATTTTTAGGATACAAAAAAGGAGATTTTCCAGTAGCAGAAAAATTGGCAAAAAAAGTATTGGCATTTCCACATCATCAAAATTTAAGTGAAAAAGAAATAAAATTTGTGGCAAAAAAAATTGATAATTTTTATGAAAATTAAAGTTCCATTTAACTATCTACCACTTCAATTTAAAAATCTAAATCCATATATAAAACAATGGAAATTATTAGCAAAAAGCTCAGAATTTACTTTGGGTCCGTTCGTTGAAAAATTTGAAAAAGCATTTTCTAATTATTTAGGAGTGAAGTATTGTATATCTACAAACAATGGTACTGATGCCCTAATTTTATGTTTGAAATCTTTGGGGGTGAGACCTGGAGATGAGGTAATTACAGTGACCAATTCTTTTTATGCTACAGCAGGTGCAATAGCTGCTGTGGGTGCAAAAATTAAATTTGTTGATACTGATAGCAGATATCAAATTAATATTGATATGTTAAAAAAAAAAATTAACAAAAGAACGAAGGTAATATTACCAGTTCATTGGGGAGGCGCATCTCCTAATATGTTTAAAATTTTGAAAATTGCTAGAAAAAAAAGCATACATGTTGTTGAGGACGCCTGCATGGGCATAGGTGCAAAAATTAAAAAAAAGAGACCAGGAACTTTTGGGATTGTAAATGCATTTAGTATGCATCCACTTAAATCATTAAATGTTATGGGTGATGGAGGAATGGTGGTAACAAATAATAAAAAAATTGCGATGTGGATGAGACGATACCGTAATCATGGAATGATTAACAGAGATAAAATCGATTTTTGGGGCGTGAATAATAGATTGCAACCTTTTCAGGCGGTTATAGCAGCAAAAGAATTAAAAAATTTAACAAAAATAATAAATAAAAGAAATGTTAATGCCAAAATTTATGACAGAAATTTAAGAAAAATTAAAAATGTAAATTTACCAGATAGACCTAAAGGCTATCTAGAAACATTTGCTTTATACATGGGATTATTTAAAAAAAGAGATAAACTAAAAAAATATTTGTATATGAATGGTATTGAAACAAAGGTACATTATCCAACTCCTTTACATTTACAAAAACCTGGTAAAAAACTCGGTTATAGAAATGGATCACTTCCTATTTCAGAAAAACAATCAAAAGAATTGTTAACTTTGCCAGTACATCAATATCTTAACAAAGATCAAATAAATTATGTTATTAAAACAATAAAAAAATTTTATAAAAAATATGATTAGATTAGCAGATTATGTTATACAATTTTTAGAAAGCAAAAGAATTAACACAGTTTTCACTGTAAGTGGCGGCGGATCAATTTTTCTTTGCGATGCTTTGTACAAAGCAAAAAAATTAAAATATATTGCCTGTCACCACGAACAAGCAGTGGCATATGCTACAGAAGGTTTTGCAAGAGTTAAAAATAAGCCAGGAGCAGCAGTAGTTACAACGGGTCCTGGAGGAACAAACGCTGCATCCGGAGTAGCTTGTTGTTGGATAGATTCTGTTCCAGCAATATTTATTTCTGGACAAGTTTTTTTAAATCAAACAATCGGCAATTCAGGAGTAAGGCAGATAGGAGTTCAAGAATTTGATATAGTAAGTATGGTAAAATCAAGCACTAAATACGCTGTAATAGTAAAAAAACCTGAGGATATAAAGTTTCACCTAGAAAAAGCTTATCACTTAAGCACAACCGGCAGACCTGGACCAGTTTGGATTGATATACCTGCAAATATTCAGAACGCAAAAATTGAATTAAAAAAACTTAAAGGCTTTAAAGAAACTTCAAAAATAAAAAATCAAAATCTTTTAGATAAAAAAATAAAGCTTGTAGCAAAAGCACTATGTAAACATGATCGTCCTTTAATTCATTTAGGCAGAGGGGTAAAAATTTCGAATTCTGAAAAAATATTCAAAAAATTTATTAAAAAATTTAATATTCCTTTCGTGGTAACATGGAATGCTGATGATTTTGTAGACTCTAATCAACCTATGTATTTTGGTAAGCCAGGAGCGTTCGGTTCAAGAGGATCAAACTTTATTGTACAAAATTGCAATTTATATCTTTCAATAGGAACAAGACTTCCATACATGGTAACCGGCTATGATGTAAAAGGTTTTGCAAAAAGAGCAAAAACTAAAATAATGGTTGATATTGATCCAAAAGAATTAAACAAAAAAGATTTACAAATGAATATTAAAATTAAAAGTGATGCAAGATATTTTCTAGAAAAATTATATAAATATATGAAAAATTTTAAAAGAAATTCTAAATGGATAAATTACTGTAAGAAAACTAGAAATAAATATCCAATAGTTTTAGATTCTATGAAGAAGCAGAAAAAATATATTAATTCTTATTATTTTGTAAATGTTTTATCAGAGCTTTTAAATAAGAAAGATGTAATCATTACTGATATGGGTTTCTCTTTTACAACTTCACACCAAACTTTAGAAGCTAAAGGTGGACAAAAATTTCATACTAACTCAGGCCATGCACCAATGGGTTGGGGCCTGCCCGCTTCAGTTGGAGCCTATTACGCAGGAGAAAAAAAAAACAGAATAATTTGCTTAACAGGCGATGGAGGTTTCCAGCTTAATATTCAAGAATTAGCAACTATCCAACATAATAAAATACCCATTAAAATTTTTATTTTTAATAATCGTGGGTACTTAACCATAAAACAAACTCAGCAGTTGGGTTTTGATGGCAGAATTATGGGAGCAGATAAAAAGAGTGGTCTTACTTTTCCAAATTATAAAAAAATCTCCGAGTCACACCAGATGAAATATTTTAAATTCAATTCAAATAAAAATTTAAAATCAAACTTAAAAAAAGCAATTAATGCACAAGGCAGTTCTATTTGTGAATTGGTGATGGATCCCAATGAAGAACAAATACCAAAAGCAATTAATAGAAGAACTGCAGATGGCAAAAGTATACCAACCAAGTTTGAAGACATGTACCCATTCTTGCCAAGAAATGAATTAAGTAGTAATTATTTAGACTGATTATCGTTTGTTAAAAGAGGGAATTGAACTTGCTACCTTATAAATTAGAACTTATAATGAATTTATCGATGTGTTTATGAAGAACTTTGAATTTGATCATCTTATTAGAGAATTAAAAAGAAGCTCAGCACCAGTTGTTATATTTGGTACAAAAAAAGTAGGATCGCTTACTTACCATGCATTAACAAATGCTGGAATAAAAATAGATTATTTCTGTGATGATGCAGAATCAGCTTTAAATAAAAAAAGTATTTATAATATTCCAATTATATCATCAAAAGAATTACAAAAACTTGATCCAGAATTAAATGTTTTTATTGGCGCATGGGTAGTTTATCAAATATTAATACAGTTGAAAAAATTGAAAATTAAAAATGTTCATAACTCTGTAAATCTTTTTAAGAATACTGATTTTAGCAAAATAGATACCGGCATGAGCGCTCATGAGATTAGGAGAAGAGTAGATATTTACAATGCAGAATGTAATACCTTGACAAAAGAAGACTCAACCGAAGTTAAGGTAAAATATGTTGACATTACAGTTACAGAAGCTTGTTCTATGAAGTGCGAGAGTTGCTCGAACTTAATGCAATATTACCTAACCCCAAAAAATAGTGATACTGATTTGCTTTTTAAGTCAGTAGATAAATTGATGAAGGTTGTAGATACAATTTATGAGTTTAGAGTTGTTGGAGGAGAACCATTTATTAATAAGCAAATTGGAAAAGTAATAAATAGATTGTTAAAGTATAAGTCTATAAAAGAAATAGTTATTTATACTAACGCCACTATAATTCCTAAAGGAGAGAATTTTGACTGTCTTAAAAATGATAAAGTTTTTGTTGAGATAACTGATTATGGCAATCTTTCTAGAAAAAAAGATGAACTGATTAAATTATTAGAGGAAAATAATATTAGATATACGTCAATTGTGCCGGTATGGACTGATTCTGGTAAACTCAAATATCAAAATGCATCTGAGGAAGAACTTATCGAAAAGTTTAATAATTGCTGCATGATTGATAAAACAACAATATTAAATGGAAAGTTATATAGGTGTCCATTTTCTGCCAATGCTCATAATCTTAACGCTATTCCACATAATAAAGACGATGTAGTAGATCTTGGCGATGACAGCAAAACTATCGATGAAATTAAAATTGCAGTTGAAAAACTTCATAAAAATAAAAAATACTTAGAAGCATGTAAACATTGTAACGGAAGAGATCACTTAGCTCCAAAGATTAAACCGGCAATACAAACAAAAAAACCGCTATCGATTCCAAAATATTAGATCAGAAATATTTTATGCCGTTATTCAGCGTTATAATACCTGTATTCAATGCAGAGAAGTATCTTAAAAAATGTATCAGAAGTGTTCTTAGCCAAAAAAATGACAGAACTGAAATTATTCTTGTAGATGATTGTTCGACAGACAATAGTTTGAAAATTTGCAATTATTTTAAAAAAAATCCTTTAGTCAATATTATTCGTCATAAAAAAAATTTAGGAGTTTCAATTTCTAGAAATGATGGAATACTTGCCGCAAAAGGAAAGTACATATTATTTTTGGATAGTGATGATTGGTTTTATCCAGGGTGTTTAAAAAATATAGAAAAGTTGATAAAAAAAAATCCAAAAACTGAAGTTATTATCGGAAGATATAATTCAAATGGGTATCCCCCGAATAACAAGATTTTATTCAAAAACAATAGGTCAAACAATTTTACAGCGAGTGAATTTTTTTTATACATTAATAGAGTAAATTTTAGACCAATGATTATTTGGCACTATATAATAAAAAAGAGTTTGATAACTGATAAAAATATTTATTTTGTTGATGTAAAAAATGGTGAAGATGAAGAATTCGGTATGCGTTTACTTTGTTCTGCAAAATCGATCTCTCTTCTTAAAGAAAATTACTATTGGCATAAAAAAAGAACGCAAGGCTCTCTTCGTTATTCTAGAAGTTTAAAATCAACGGAGTCGTATTTAAAACTTTTGATAGAATATTATAAATTTATGGGCAAAACAAAACTATCACCTGAAAAAAAAAGATTTATAAATGAGTGTATAAGATTTAGCTATGGTGAATTTTCTGCTCGAATTATGTTACATAGTAAGTCAGAAATAAAAAAATTATCTTTAATACTTAAGAATTATTCAAAAAAATCAAAATTGTTATTAAATCAGATTAAAAATAAAAATATTTATTCACTTTTGAAAAATAAAAACATTTTTCTAAATAAAAATTTAGTAGCAAAAAATATTTTAGATGTAATAAAAAATACTAAATTTGAATTTAATCAGATATACATATATTGTGCTGCTATTCATGGTGTTGCTACTTTGAATATTCTTCAAAAAAATAAATATAAAGTTATTTCATTAGTTGATGATAATTTGGATATAGAAAAACAAACAAAGGTAAGTGTAGATATAGTAAATGGTAAATCATTTTTAAAAACTATAAGACGAAAAAATGAAAAAATATTAATTTTAGTTTGTCAACAAACCATTGAAATATTTAAAAATATAGCAAAAAAACTAGAGTTAAATGGCATAAAAAAAAGGCAAATAATTAATGTTAGGTTTTAAAAATTAAAAAAAAATTATATAATAAATTATGACATCAAAATATAAAAAAATATGGGATAACTTGCTTGCTGAGAAAAAGCTACCTAATAGATGTTCTGGAGTTATTGAAATCTCTTATGAAGAATTTAAATCACTTAGTGATAAATTTGACCAAGAAAAAGCTACTCAATTTATTAAAAATTTCATAGACGGTAAATTAGTATTAGTAAAAAAAGCTTTTTCAGAAAATTTTGTTAATGAAATAAAGACAAAAATTAAAAAGTATTGGATTGAAAACCCCGAGGCATTTCACGAAATGAGAGAGGGTTGTCCGGATTTTCATAGAATCATTACGCCGGAAAAAGCAAAAAATTATTCAGTAGGAGCGGTGCGACACACAACTTATTTTTTCCCATGGAATTCAGATCCCTGTGATTTTAACGAGAGAATATATGAAAGATGGCGTTATTCCAAATATGTTGCGGGTCTTAATTTTAAAGAATATGAAAATAATACTCCTAAAGATGGGAGCATAGATAGAATTCAAATAGTTTGTTATCCCCCTAAATACGGTGGCGTAGAAACTCACGTAGACACAATAAGTAACAATCTTTTAGCAATTTCTTGCTACTTAAGTTCAAGAGAAAATAAAAATTTTTCTACAGGCGGCTTCTATTGTTTAGGAAAAAATAATGAAAATATTGACATAGAAAATTATATTGATGAAGGAGACATGTCTCTATTTTGTCCCACGATTGAACATGGTGTATTTCCAATAGATCAAGCTTCAAATATAAAAAATTATGATTGGAATTCAGGTATTGGCAGATGGTGGATGGGTTTATTTACTAATGACTCAAATATGAAAAAAAAAAGAAGAACTAGCGAGTCTCTAGAAAAATATCATAGTGCTCAATTTGTTAAAATTGATGACAATAAAAAAAATTTAGTATAATTTTAAAATAATTTTATATGAGCAAAATATTGTTAGATGCTAATTTAATTAAAAAATACCATCAGGACCTGGTATTTAATTATGCAGAATATCCAACATGTGATCACTGGAGCTTTGATTTTAATAGCGAAGATTATAAAAAGGCATTAGTTGATTGGCTTCCCAAAAATTCGAATAAGGAAATTACGTTTTATGTTCACATACCTTTCTGCGAACAACTTTGCTGGTTTTGCACTTGCAGCAAAATGATTACTAAAGATTATGATAAGGTAAAAGATTATCTAAAGTTTTTATATGTAGAAATAGATTTATTATTTAATTTTTTAAAAGAAAATAATATTAAACTAAATGTAGGGACAGTTTATTTTGGTGGTGGATCACCCACAATTCTAAATAGGGAAGATTTAAAAGAATTAGTTGACAAATTGAAATCTCTTTTCGATTGGTCTAAAGTGAAAAATTTTACAGTTGAGTCTGACCCTAGAAGAGTTGATGAAGATAGATTAATTTATAACGCTGAGGTTTGCAGTGCGAACAGAATATCCTTTGGTATGCAAGATTTTGATGAAAATGTTCAAAGGAGAGTGAATAGAATTCAACCTGCTGAACTTTTTGAAAAAATTTTAACAAAAAAAGTTAGAAAACTTTACAAAACTATAGCATTTGATTTATTAATTGGTCAGCCAGGTCAAACTGTTGAAACAATGACACGAACTTGCGATAAGATTAATGAACTTAAACCAACTTTAGTACAACTTTCATTAATGGCTTATAAACCCTGGGTTGCTAAATACTCAATAAAAATGGTTGCCGAAGGTCCGCTACCAGATTTCTTGGAAAGAAAAGAATTGATGGCTGTTATACACCAGAAGCTAATTGAAGGCGGTTATGTTAGAGTTGGATGGGAGAGTTATGCACTCCCAGATGATCCAATGACAAAAGCATTTGAAGAAAGATCAACTTGGTATGCTGCAACAGGACATCAGCCTGGCGGAAGAGTGAATTATATAGCAGTAGGTAGTTCTTCTAAAATGAATTTAGGAGACGATTACTACGCTCAAAATTTTTATGATATCCACACTTGGAAAACATGCTTACAAAAAGGAAAATTTCCAGTATTCAGAGGTATGAAGTTAAATAAGGACGATTCAATCAGGCAACATGCAACGCAACACATTAAAAGTTTTTTAGGGTTTAAATTCAAATATTTTAAAGAAAACTTTAATATTGACGCCAAGGAATATTTCAAAAAAGAAATAGAAGGTTTAAGTGAAATGATAAAAGATGGAATTGTTGAAGTGACGGATACTGAGATAAAACTAACAGAGATAGGTGTAGATTTTTCGCAAAATGTAGCTAATGTTTTTGATGTATATGATCCACCGCATAAAACAGACAGAGAAAGATTAGCTCACATTGAAAAAGCTAAATTAGCGCAAGCAAAAGTTCAAGCAGAAGCTTTAAAATAAAAATTACAACTTTTTATATTTTTTAATTAATTAAAAATGAATTATAGGAAATTTTCCGATCTTGGTTGGAACGTATCAGAGATAGGTCTTGGATGTTGGCAGCTAGGCTGGGGTTGGGGAGAGGTCATATCGAATAATAATGCTAAAGAAATTTTAAAAAAAACTTTAGACAAAGGTATAAATTTTTTTGATACATCAGATACTTATGGAGATGGAAGAAGTGAGAAATTTTTATCCGAAATGATAAAATCGACTTCAGAAAGATTATATGTGAGCACGAAACTTGGTAGAAGAGTGCGAGGCACTAATTATACAAAAGGATATAAACAAGAACCAATGGAAGAATTTGTAGATAGATCTTTGCTAAATTTAGGCGTCGAAAGCATTGATCTTTTACAATTACATTGCCCACCTAGTGATGTTATTTTAAAGAAAGAAACTTATGAAATGATGGATAAAATAGTAAAAAAAGGAAAAATAATGCATTATGGTGTAAGTGTTTGGACAGTATCAGATGCTTTGGAAGCAATTAAGAATCCTAGTGTCAAAAGCATTCAATTAGTCTTCAATATATTTAGACAAAAACCAGCTGAAGTATTTTTTAACGAAGCGAAAAAAAAAAATGTTGCAGTGATCGCTAGAGGTCCATTGGCTAGCGGATTATTAACTGGAAAAATAAACAAAAAAACTAAGTTTGCAGAAAATGATCACCGTAATTACAATATAAACGGAAAAGCATTCGATATTGGAGATACATTTTCCGGTGTAAATTTAAACACTGGTTTGGAAGCTGTTGAAGAATTAAAAAACCTTGTACCTAAAAACCATACATTAACTACTTTGGCTTTAAAATGGATTCTATCTCACGATGCTGTAAGTGTGGTAATTCCGGGCGCTGCAAATAAACTACAAGCAGAAATGAATGCAAGCGCCTCAGAATTAGAGGATATTTCAGACATTATTCCTAAAATCAATGCCATTTATGAGAGATTTATTAAACCAGATTATCATGATCGTTGGTAAAATTTAATTAAATGAAACAATATAATTTATTATCTGATTATTCCAAAACTAAAGTGAAAAGGTTTGTTGGGAAAGGTATTAGGACAATTGAGCATAGAATTATTGCTTCAGAAAGAGAGAGGCTATTTTTTGATGGAGATAGGAATTACGGATATGGTGGCCTAAAATATGATGGAAGATGGCTCTCTGTAGCAAAAAAAATAATTAAGAAATTTAATTTAAAAAATAATTCAAAAGTGTTGCATATTGCTAGTGAAAAAGGATTCCTTATCCATGAGATCAAAAAGTTAAATCCAAGAATTAATATTTTAGGACTTGAAACTTCAAAATATGCTATAAATAAAACTATTAAACCAGTTAAAAAATTTGTAAAAAAAGTAAAAACATTCTCAGATCTCAGCTCAATTAACACTAAGTTCGATTGTATTATTGCACTAGGAGCTGTTTATATTCTTACTCTAAATGATGCTATTTTATTGTTAAAAAATATTCAAAGATTATCTAAAGGAAAAAGTTTTATAACTCTAGCAAGTTATGAAACTGAAAAAGATTACTGGATGTTTAAAAACTGGACTGTGCTTGGTACGTTGCTATTTAAAAAAGAGGAGTGGAGAAAAATAATGAAACACTCTGGATATACAGGTTACTATTCTTTCACAAATTCAAAAAAACTTAAACTTAAAAGAAAATAAAACTTTGCATGAGATATAAAAAATTAGGAAATTCAGAAATAGATATTAGCTTAATAAGTTTAGGTTCTATGACTTTTGGAGAACAAAATTCCCAAAATGAGTCTTTTCAATTAATGGATTATGCAGTTGAAAAAGGAATAAATTATTTTGATACTGCTGAGATGTATCCAGTTTACCCAAAGAAAGAAACTTATGGAAAGTCAGAAGAAATAATTGGAGATTGGTTAAAAATTAAAAAAAACCGAAGTAAAATGATAATTGGAACTAAAGTAGCTTCTAATCACCCTACAGGAATAGGAGCAACAAAACTTTCATGGGTTAGAGGTGGTGGTGAAACGCTTCGTTTTGATAAAAAAAATATTAATAGTGCGATTGAGGGAAGTCTTAGGAGACTCAAAACTGACTATATAGATATTTACCAATTACATTGGCCAGAGAGAAAAGTAGGCATGTTTGGTCAATTAGATTTTGAATATGATCCAAATGATTTTTGGACACCGATAGAAGAAGTATTAGAAAATCTTCAACATTTAATTAAGTCTGGAAAAGTAAGATATGTTGGTTTATCAAACGAAACACCGTGGGGTATATTAAATTTTTTAAAAATTGCAGAACAAAAAAATCTTCCTAGAGTTATGTCTGTACAAAACTGTTATAACTTGTTAAATCGCGTTTATGATATAGCAAATTCAGAAGTTTCTATTAGAGAGAATTGCGGTCTCTTAGCATACTCACCCCTTGCAGGAGGAAGATTGAGTGGTAAATACATGTCAGGTAATAGGCCGAAAAATTGTAGATACACCATGTGGCCAGGAAGATTTTCAAGACACCTTACCGAGAGAGGCGAACTTGCAGTAACTAAATACGTGAAACTTGCTAAAAAACACAATATTGAACCTTGTACTCTTTCAAATGCATTTGTAATCAGCAGGCCGTTTGTTACCAGCAGTATAGTTGGAGCTACATCAGTTAGAAATTTAGAAGAGAACATTAAAGCTCTTGATTTAAATTTATCAAATGAAATATTAAAAGAAATCGAACAAATTCATTTGTCTGACCCGAATCCTTGTGTTTAAGCGTTTACAGTTATAGAATTAAATTATGGATATAAAAAAAGAGCTTCTAAATGGTAAAGGTTATGCAGTAATTGATATTGAAAATATGAATTTACTAAATGAATTACAGAGCTCTTTTATAAAAAAGATAAATATTTCTAATGACAATAAAAAAGATATAAATTTTGTAAGAAAAAAAGTAGCAAAAATGTCTAAAGCCGAAGTAAATCAATGTATGGTAGATCTATCAAAATTTAACAATTTATCAGAAATGATCGTAAACTCATGTCCAAAACTAGTAGAGTCGTTATGCGGTAAAGAATTGTTTATTCAGCGTAGAGCTACATTTGTCATGAATGTACCTGGAGAAGGACAAGCAAAACAATGGCCCCATTACGAATTAATGTCAGGCATCTCACCCTACAGTTATATAATTTGGGCACCTCTACATGATTTAGAGGAAAATAGCGGAGTTTACTACTTTGATCAAAAGAAATCATTAGAGCTTATGAAAAAAGAACAAGACAGCGGAGTCGGAATAGTTAATGGCCCAATAGCGTTAAACATGATGTCAGATCAGAAACCTAAAAAATTAAATTTTGGCCAAGCAATAATTTTTAATCCATTTTTGTTACATGGAAATAGAGTTTTTAATTCAGAACTTGCTCGAATAGCATGCACTACAAGGTTTCAAAGTAGCAATAAACCTTTATTGCAAAAAAATAGTGATTACTTGAAGTACTACACTTTGAATTAAAATTACATTTAAGCATGACCATCGCAACTGTTACAACTGATATAAATATTGGAAGATTCAAAATACCTGCCAATGGTCAAAATATGATTATGATAAACTATGCTCAAAGAAATAATTTAGCTGTTGAGTTAGCAATACCAGAACCAATGAAATCAAATGTGTTAGCAACGCTTCAATGGTTACATAAAGAAAGGAAATTATCTAGGGTAATTTTGACTTCTATACATCAGCTACCAACTAAAAAAAATGAATTGGAGGATCTGATTAAAAATATGAAGGATGTAGAATTTCATTTTGCATTAGAAAATTTAAAAGGACAAGGTAAAGATTTTTTAACAGAGACAGCAAAAGAAGCGCAAATTTTTATGAATGCTTCAAGCATAGATAATAAAGAAAAAAGTTATTTAGATTTACACAAAATAACACAAAAACCTTAATGAAAATTTTAATTACTGGAGCGAATGGAGAATTAGGTTCCGATTTAGTAAATTTTATGGCTAAGAATAAACATAAAATTTTTGCAAGCTATAGAAATAATAGAAATAATAGATTTAAAAAAAATAAAAATTTAATTTTTGTTAAACATGATTTCTGTAAAAAATTATTTAAAAAACCCAAGGTAGATATTATAATTAATTGTATTGCTGCACACAGTTTTTCAAAAAAAAATAAAATTGCTGATTTAATTAATTCTAATATAGTATCTCTTAAAAATATAATTAAATATGCTGAAGAGAATAAGATAAAATTGATTATTAATTTATCAACAATTTCTATTTATGGCAGAATAGATAACCTCAATCTCACAGAAAAGTATGTACCTAAAGATCAAGATAATTTGGGCCTTACAAAATTTTATGGAGAACAATTACTGTCTAATAGCTGTGTAAATTATGTAAATCTTAGACTGCCAGGTGTTCTTACTACTAGTAAAAATTTTAAGCGACCTTGGTTAAAGACCATTATTCAAAAAATAAAAAATAATAAAAATATTAATGTTTATAATTATAAAAAAAATTTTAATGGCGTAATTGACACTTATGAAATAAATAGGTTTATTAATCATTTGATAGAAAAAAAATTATATAAGAAAAAAATTCGTACTACATTTAATCTTTCAGCTTTAAAACCTATTTGCATGATAGATTTAGTAAAGATGATTAAAAAATATTATTTATCTAGTAGTAAAATAATGATAGAAAAAAATTCAATGAATAATTATATTATAAATAATAATAAAGTTTGTAATAAATTAAAATTTTTTCCATCTACAACGTTAGATACTGTTGAAAGAAATCTTTGATAAAAAATATGAATATTTCAGAAAATTATTTAAAATCCGGTTTTATTATTAGCAAAATTGAAAAAATAAAAGAATTAAATTATTTAACAAATTTTATTAAAAGTAATATTGCAAGTTTTTTAAATTTGAAAAAAAAAGATGATTTGGATTTGAATAATCTCCATAAATATGTAGGAAAAGACTTAAACAAATTAAGACTTCATTTAATAAATAAATTGAACAAAGATAATAAGTTTAAAAATTATCTATTTGAAATAGCTAAAAGAGAAATTTTTGAGATTGTCGGTAATGAACTTGCAATGCAAAAAAATATTAATTTATCTATACAGTGTCCAAATGATGATAGCTCATTATTACCAATTCACTCTGATACTTGGGCTGGTAATTCACCCTTCGAGTCCGTTTTATGGGTTCCTTTCGTAGATTGCAGTAAAACAAAATCAATGTTCATATTAAACGCAAAAAAATACTCCAAATTTGAAAAATTGTACAAAAAAAAAGAGGTTAAAAGTGCTAATGATTTATACAGTAACTTAAAATCTCATATTGAATTTGTAAAAATAAAGCATGGAGAGTTTATGTTATTTAATCAGAACTTGCCTCACGGAAATATAGTAAACAAAAGCACTGAAACTAGAATTTCTTTAAATTGTAGATTTAAAAGTTTATTCACTCCCTATAGGCAGAAGGAGCTCGGTAGTTTTTTTAAACCTTTAATAATTCGTCCAGCTTCTAAAATTGGATTAAAATATAAGTTTCCTGAAAAAAACTAATAAATGAATTTCAGAGGATACATATTCAGCAGAAGCTTTTCAGATGGAAGTTTTGTAGATCAAAGCATTCAAAATGCCGTTATAAGACAAGCTTGTGAAAAAAATTTATATAATTTTAAATTAAGTGCCACTGAGTATGGAATGAAAGATTGTTTTTTAATGCTTGAAAAATTAATAGAGGATCTTCAAACTACGCATATTAATGGATTAGCTTTTTATTCTATTTATCAATTACCAACAGGAAACATAAGGAAGAAACTTTTTAACACTGTTTTAAAGAAAAAAAAAAAAATTTTATTTTCTAAACAAGATATTATAGTTGAGAAAAAAGAAGATATAGTCAAGTTAGACGAGCTTATCAATTTAATAAATATTCAAAAAAATTGTTTAAAACAAATTAATAATTTTGCAAAAAAAAGCTACTAAACTTATAATAATAAGAAATAATAAATATTTATTTCAATTAAGAGATAAGAAAAAAAAAATTTTTTCTCCTAACAAATGGGGATTTTTTGGAGGTAAAGTTCAATACGGAGAAACCCCAGAGGCTTGTGCAAAACGTGAATTATATGAGGAAATTAAATTAAAATGTTATATTTTAAAAAAATATTTTGAAGTAATAAATAAAAAATCTAATTACTTGCATTTTTTTTTTAAAGTAAAAGCCGTAGGTAGAGTTAAAAAATCAAATTTGACGGAAGGACAAGATGTCAAATGGTTCAGTGAGGAAGAAATTAAAAAAAAGAATATAGCATGGGAAGTAAAGAAATTTTTTAGATTATTAAAAAAAAATGAATTTTAAATCTTTAGAACTAAAAGCAAGAAATTTAAGACAAAAAACTTTTTTAGCATTTATAGAGAAAGGGGAGGCTCATTTGGGCGGAAGTTTCTCCATGATTGAAATTTTGATATATCTTTATACTTTTAAAATAAGAAAAAATATCGATAAGTTTATTTTAAGTAAAGCTCATGCCTCTTTTCCACTTTGCATCCTTTTAAAAGAGAGAGGTTATAAGGTGTCATTGAAAACTCACTTAGAAATAGATGAAAAAAACGGTATCAATTGCACAACAGGAAGCCTAGGTCATGGACTGCCAATAGCTACAGGTATGGCTTTTGCAAGAAAAAAGAATAAAAAAAAAGGTCAAATATATGTAATGATAAGCGATGGAGAGTGCCAAGAAGGAACCACCTGGGAAACATTACTTATTGCTTCAAAACACAAATTAAACAATCTTACTATACTAATTGACTATAATAAGGTCCAAGCTTTAGATTTTTTAAAAGACGCACTTCCTTTAAATAATCTAAAAAAGAAAATTGAATCATTTAATTGTAATTGTGTAGAAGTTAAAAATGGACACAGCTTTAAAGCAATAGACAAAGTATTTAAAAAAAAATTTCAAAAAAATAAACCTTCTGTGATAATTTTTAATACAATTAAAGGCAAAGGAATTAAAAAATTCGAAAACGACCCCGCTTGGCATGCAAAAAAATTATCTGGTGATAATATTAAAATTGGAAAAAAAATTTTAGGAATAGATTAATGAGAAGAAGATTTGGAAAAGTTTTAAGTAAAATAGCAGAAAAAGATAAGAAAATAGTTCTTTTAGTAGGCGATATTGGATTTGGAATATTTGATGATTTTCGAAGAAATCATCCTAAAAGATTTTTTAATTTAGGAATTTGTGAGCAAAGCATAATAGGTTTTGCATCCGGACTTGCATTAGAAGGCTTGAAGCCTTGGGTTTATACTATTACTCCTTTTTTAATCGAAAGACCATTTGAGCAGATTAAACTTGATATTGATCAACAAAATGTAAATGTAAAACTTATAGGGTTTGCTGACTATCCTTCACTAGGACCGACTCATTCAGAATTAAATGCAAAAAAATTAATGTCTCTTTTTAAAAATATTAAATCTTATTACCCAAAAAATAGTGATGATACAGAAAAAATCACTCGTAAAATTTATAAATCTAAAGGTCCAAGTTTTATTAGTTTAAAAAGTGATAATAAAATTGGAAAGAATTGGTAAAAATGGGAACTGAAAAATATTTTGTAAGTAAACTTCATAATTCAACTAACAGAAAATATCTTCACAGAATGAATGACAATAAAGTTCAATGTATGAAAATAGCTAAACAATATGAAAAAAAATATTGGGATGGAGACAGAAGATATGGATATGGCGGATATAAATATATCAAAGGGAGATGGAAGCCTATAGCAAAAAAATTGATTAATACTTATAAGTTAAAGGAGGGTTCAAAAATATTAGATGTAGGATGTGGAAAAGGGTATCTTTTAAAAGAAATGTTAGATATTCAACCAAAACTTAAAATTTATGGAATAGAGCCATCAAAATACGCAAATAAGTTTATAGATAAAAGAATAAAAAAAAATATATTAAAACAAAAAGCTCAAAAAAAACTGCCTTTTAAAAATAAATTTTTTGACTTAGTGATTTCACTTGCAACTCTTCACAATCTAGAAGTTTTTGATTTAACAAAAGCTATTAAAGAAATTGAAAGGGTTGGAAAAAAAAAATACATAATGCTTGAAAGTTATCAAAACGAAAAAGAGTTATTTAATTTACAGTGTTGGGCTCTTACCTGTGAAACTTTTTTTTCTAAAAAGGAATGGATTTGGTTTTATAATTATATTAATTATACCGGCGATTACGAATTTATTTATTTTAAATAATTAATGTTATTAAAAAATAAAATTTTAATTATTGGTGGCGACTCCTATCTAGCTAAAAATTTTTCTTCTTTTTTAAAAAAAAAAAAAATTAAATTTATAAGAACCACTAGAAGAAAAAAAAGTAAAAACTTTATGGATTTAACTAAAGTTGAAAAGTTTAGAATACCAGCTAATATTTCATCTGCAATTATATTTTCCTACCAAAATAATATTACGTATTGTGAAGAAAATTTTAAAGACGCTTACTTAATAAATGTTAGAAATATCTTAAAATTGATTAAAAAATTATTATCAAAAAAAATATTTGTTTTATTTATTTCAACAAATTTGGTCTTTGATAATACAAAAAAAAAAAGATTGGAATATACAACTACGAAACCAGTAACAAATTATGGAAAAATGAAAAGTATTTGTGAAGATGAAATAAAAAAATATTGCAAAAAAAAATATTTAAACAATTATTTTTCAATATTAAGAATTAGCAAAGTTTTAAGCTACAAAATAAATCCTATAAAAACGTGGATTCAAAACATTAAAAAAGAAAATACATTGTTAATACCTAATGATATATATTGCTGTCCGATTGATTTAAATTCATTAAATCAAACAATGTATAAAATTGTCAGAAATTTTTATAATGGTATATTTCATCTTTCTGGTTTTAAAGAGTACACGTATTTTGAACTTGCAAAAAAAATGTTTGGAACAAAAAAAAATTTAAAGCTTTTTAAACCTATAAATTCAAAAAAATTACCAAAAACTATTTATAATTCAAAAATCAAAACCTTTTTATCAATAGGAAAAAATTCAAAGAAAATTGGAATTAAGAAAATAAATTTATCAGAAATAAAATAATTATTCATATGAAAAAAAATAAGTTATATAAAACTTCCAGCAATTGTAGATTGTGTTTAAACAAAAAAATATCTGCCAAACTAATTCTTAAACCAATCCCTTTGAGCGAAAAGTTCAGCTTTAAACCTTTTTCAAAATCTAAACTTATTAATTTTCCCATCTCATTAGGGTTATGTAAAAAATGTAAAAGTGTACAAACTAATGAAATTGTTAAACCAAAATTATTGTGGAGTGATTTCACTTATCTCTCTGGTCAGACTAATTTTATAATCAACCATTTTAGAGAGCTTGCACAAAAATTTACCAACAATTTTAAATTAAAAAAAAATGATCTAGTAGTTGATATAGGTAGCAACGATGGAACTTTTTTAAATTTTTTTAAAAAAAAAAAGATGAAGGTAGCAGGTATTGATCCTGCAAAAAATCTTGCAAAAATTGCTAATAAAAAAGGGATTTTTACGATTCCAAGTTTTTTTAACTCTCAAAATGTGAGAACTATAGAAAAGAAGTATAAAAAAAAAGCTAAATTAATTCTTTGTTTTAATACTTTTGCTCACGCTGAAAAATTAAGAGATATAATAAAGAACATAAATGCTCTTTTAGATCAAAAAGGAATATTTGTTTTTGAATGCCAGTATTTAGGTGACATTTATGAAAAAAAAATTTTAGGTACAATTTTTCATGAGCACATGTACCACCATTCAGTAACTAGTTTGAATAATTTATTTAAAAATTTAAATTTGAACTTTTACGATATGGAAAGAGTAAATATTCAAAAAGGATCAATTGTGGGATATGTAACGAAAGATTTAAAAAAAAATAAAACTAAAAGATTTATAAATATTTTAAAGCAAGAAACTTCTAAAAAAATTACATCTCCGCAAAAATTTAAAGAATTACAAAATTACATTAAAAATCAAAAAACATTGGCAGAAAAAATTATTAAAAGATTTGATAAAAAAAAAAATTGGTAGTTATGGATCAGCTAGAAGTGGCCCAACCTACGGTTTAAATTTTGGAGTCTCTAAACATCTTAAATTTATATTTGACGATCATAAAATGAAAAAAAATAAATATACTAGTTTTTTAAATATAAAAGTTTATCCAACAAATAGTATTAAAAAAATTAAACCTCAACTTTTAGTTATATTAGCTTATTTACACTCCAAAAAAATAATAAAAAAAAGTGCTAGTTATTTAAAAAATGGAGGTAGTTTTTTATTAGTTTATCCAAATATAAAACTCATTAATAAGTCGAATTATAAAAGATTTATATAATTTTATGACAAAAATTAATGTTGGTTTAATTGGTCTCGGTAGAGTATCACAGCTTGCTTATCTTAAAAATTTAATAGGAATTAAAAGTATTAAATCGATATCTATTTGCGATAAAAATTTAAATCTATTAAATCAAGTTTCAAAGAAATATAAAATTAAGAAAACTTATTTAGACTTTCAAAAAATGTTAAAAAAAGAGGAACTAGACGTAGTATTTGTAATTGTTAATAGGTTTCTTGTAGAAAAAATATCAGAAAAAATTCTCACTCAAGATAAAGCTGTCATTTTGTTTTCCGAAAAACCCTTTGCTCAAACTTATAAAAAAGCGAGTGAATTAATTAATATTGCAAGAAAAAAAAAGAAAGATTTTATTGTAGGTTATATGAAACGACACGACCCAGGTTTGAAATATTTAAAATCAAATATTAATTCTTTTCAACTTGGAAAAATCCTCTCCATAAATTATTATTCTTTCGATGGAGAGTCATATGATCCTAAAATTAAGTATATTAAATATAATTTTAAGATAAAAAAAAAAAATAATCCTAAATTAAAATATTTAAATACTCAGTGTCATAGCTTAAATCTATTAAAGTATTTTTTTGGAAAATTAAAAATTAAGCACAAAAATATTGACAAGAATAGTGGAGAGGGATTAGTAATACTCAAGACAAAAAAAAATTTAAGTATTTCGCTTATAAATAAATTTAATAAATCAACAAAATGGCACGAAAAAATAGAAATATTGTATGATAAGGGAATAGTAAATATTGAGATACCACCACCATTTTATGAGAACAAATTTGCAAAAATAAAAATAAAAAAATTCAACAAAAAAAAAGTTTTTGAGCCAAAATTAAGAAACAAAGAATGGTCTTTTAAGAACCTAGTCCATCTAACAATACAATATGTCTTATCTAAAAAGTTAAATAAAAATTATTTGCTACAACCTGAGCCATGCTTTGCTAAAAATTCATTGGACGAATTAAAAATGATAGAAAATATCTTTAAAAATTAACTTTAATATGAATTTCATAGTAAAACTAATTAGATATACAAAATCAAAATTGGTACCCTTATATGTTCGATTAATTTTTTATTTTTATAAAAGATTAAGTAGAGATTATGCTCACGAAAAGTTTTTGTTATTAAAGGCGAATTTTAAAATTAAAAAATTCTATCTTGATTTTTTTATTAATAAATTTAGAGATTATCCATATTTTTATTGGGAGAGATATAAAGTAGCCATACAATTAGGAGAGAAAAATTGTATTTCATATTTGAATAACTACTCACAAAAAAGAAAAGAATGGGTAAAAAAAAATTTAAGTAAATTTTTAAATATTGAATTTGTAGAGGAAAAAGTCACAGCTGGATCTTTTGGCAATATTTATTATCTATATTCATTACTTCTTGCGAATGAATTAAAATTAAGAGATAAAAAAAAAATATTTTTATATTCAAAAAATAAAGCTACTAACGAGACATTGTTTGAGTACTTTAAAGATTATTTAGTGGTTACTAGTGACTTGAAAAAAATTTCTAGAGAAAATTTAATTGTAGAAAAGTTAAATTGCCATTTAGGTAGTGCAATGGAAATTGAAGGAAATTTTTTACAACCTCCTATAGCTCAAAATATTATTATTAAAAAAAATGAAGAGAAAAAAATAAAACTATTTCATTTAAAGAAAGAGCATTATATTAAAGGTGAAAATTATCTTAATAAAATGGGTCTAAAAAAAAATAATTGGTATGTTACACTACATGTAAGAGATAAAAATTATAGATTATTTGAGAAAAATGAAAATTTTAGAAATGCAGATATAAATGATTATATTCCGGCAATAAATGAAATAGTCAACGCAGGAGGTTTTGTTTTTAGAGTAGGACATGTTGGCTCAAAGCAACTTCCAAAAATAAAAGGATTGATTGATTATGCTAACTCTGAAGATAAATCAGAAATTTTAGATATATTTTTAGGCGCTACATCTAAATTTTGTATAGCTACATCTTCAGGATATTACATAATACCAAGTTTTTTTTCTGTACCAATTTTAATGACCAACTGCCCTCAACATTCGGTATTTTTTGAGTTAACTTCAAACGATATTTATTTACCAAGAATTTTTAAATCATCCACTGACAATAAGATGATAAAAATTTCTAAAATATTTCAACCACCTTACAACAATTTATTTAGCGATAAGCTTTTTGAACAGTTTAATTTAGATGTTGTAAAAAACACTCAGAATGAAATTAGATTAGCAACAAAAGAAATTATTGACAGGCTTTTCAATGATAAAAAAAAACAGTCTGATCTACAATTTAAAATTAATAAAAAAATTGAACACGAACAATTACGAATTGGAAATAACCTTACAGCAGTTTGTAATATAAGTGATAGTTTTTTGGAAAAAAATTTAGATCTTATTTAACTTAGTATTACTAACAATAATATCCTAAATATTTATTAATCTATGTTAAAAGATTCTCTAAATAATAAAAAAAATAGAATTAAATGAAAATAAGATTTTTAAATCTCTCTGTACAATCTAAAAAGGAGCTAGAAGTCCATACAAAAATTTACAAAAAGTTTCTTAAACAGGGAAATTTTGTTCTAGGCCCCAGTGTTGATAAATTTGAGAGCAAGATAAGCCGTATTGTTAAAAAAAAATATACAGTTGGTTGTAGTTCAGGAACAAATGCAATTTATCTTGCATTAAAATCAATAGGCATAAAAAAGGGTGATCATGTTTTAGTACCAAGTCTATCTTGGGTTTCAACTTTTACTGCAGTTAAAATGCTAGGTGCAGTACCAATTGGAGTTGATATTGATGATGATTTTATAATTAAATTTGAAGATATAAAAAAAAGGATTACCAAAAAAACTAAAGCGATCATTATTGTATATTTTACAGGCTATTTTAAAAGGATTAATAGATTGAAAGAGTTTTGTAAGTCAAAAAAAATTAAGATAATCGAAGACTGCGCACAATCATTTGGCGCAATAAACAACGGTGAACCAAATGGTAAATTTGGAGACTTAGCTTGTTATAGTATGAATCCCATGAAAGTATTTGGTGGTTTTGGAGACTCAGGGGCTGTTTGTTTTAATAGTAGTTTAATTTATAAAAAAATTAAATCTTTAAGATATGCAGGAACTGTAAATAAAGAAATTGTTGTTGATGCTGATTTAAATCATAAAATAGACAGCTTGCAGGCAATGATATTGTTAGAACAATTAAAATTATTAAAGAAAAAAATTAAAAAAAGAATATCAAATGCCTCTTTTTACGAAAAACGACTTACAAATAAAATACGTAAACCGAAATTTTTTTCAGATAGTCGTCATGTATATTATACATATTCAATTTTAGTAGATAATAGAGCTAATTTGATTAAGTATTTAAATAAAAATGGTATTGAAACTAAAATCCAACACCCTTTGATAATATCCGATCACCCAGGATTAAAAAATAAATTTAATAAAAATTTTTCTAATGCAAGAAAAATAGCGAATAAAATATTGAGTATACCAATTCATGAAAAATTAAAGTTTAATGAGCTCAATTTCATAGTAAAAAAAATTAACAAATTTTTTAATTAATCACTAGGAAACTTAAATAAATTTATAAAATGATTAAAAATTTATTGAAAATTCAAAAAATTTTAACTTTTAAAGAGAAAAGAGATTTATTTCTTACAGCTTTTTTAAAATTTTTATTAGCTATAGTAGAGATGGTTGCTATACTATCATTTATACCTTTTTTATCATTAATAGCTAACAAAGAAAATACTCTTCAAAATAAATATTTAGTTTACGTGGCTGATACTTTTTCTTTTAATGAACAACAGCTTTATATTTTTTTAATCGTAGTCCCACTAATTTTAATTTTAAGTCTAAATATTTTAAGGCCTTTAGTTGTTTGGCATTCAAGCAAAACTACAAATAATATATGGTTTTCAATGCATTCAGATCTATTTAATTATTATTTGAATAAAAAATACTTATTTCATACAGAAAATAGTAGCAATATTTTATTAGAGAGAATTATGCAGCGAACTAATTCTGCTATAGCAGGAGTAGTTTTTCCTACATATGAGATAATCGGCAACATTTTTTCATCTTTTTTTATTATTATTATACCTATTATATACAATCCTTACATTGCTATCTCTTCACTTGTTCTTGTAGGATTATTTTATTTTACACTTTATAGATTTTTTAGAAAAAAAATAAGTGAATATGGTAGTTACAGTCCTGAATTTGCAAGACTCACTTATAAGCTAGTTGAAGAGTCATTAAGATCAATAAAAGATATTAAAATTAGAAATAATCAATTATTTTTCTTAAAACAATTTCAAATTAATACAAAAAAATATGCTGATAATGCTGTATATTTTGATTTTTACTCTTCTACACCAAGATCGGTAACAGAAATATTTGCATTCAGCTTTACATTAATCACAACTTTAATATTGTTAATTTATTCAGATTATAGATTCAATGAAACTATAATAATTTTAGGAGTTTATTTATTAGCAATACAAAGATTGGTGCCAATCATACAAAATTTCTTTCATCAATTTTCTGCATTAAAATTTTATAGAGCTACGTTTGACTCTATTTATGATGATTTAAGAAATTCATTTTTATACAAAAATAAGTTTTCAAAAAAAGAAAACAATGAATTAGTTAAATTTAATAAATCCATAGAACTTAAAAATATAAAATTTTCATACCCTGGGAATGAAAAATTTGAATTATATGTAGAAAATTTAAAAATTAAAAAAGGAAGTATAATTGGAATATCTGGAAAATCTGGTGTTGGTAAATCTACTTTTTTAAATATTTTATCTGGTCTTATTGAACCAAATAATGGGGAAATATTAGTAGATGATATTAAAATTAATCATAATAATTTGTCTTCATTTCAAAAGAAAATCAATTATGTACCACAAAATATATTTGTCTTAAATGATACTATCAGGAAAAACATAGCTTTTGGCGTCGAGAATGAATCAATAGATAACTCAAAAATTATTAACTCAGCAAAATTAGCTGGAATTTCAAATTTTATTGAAAATGATTTAGAAAATGGTTACGACACATTAGTAGGTGAAAATGCAATAAAGTTAAGCGGTGGTCAAAGACAAAGAATAGGCCTCGCAAGAGCTTTTTATGAGGATAAAGACTTATTGATTTTAGATGAGGCAACTAATTCTTTAGACAAGGAAAAAGAAATAGAAATTTTAGAAAATTTGAAGTCCTATACTGGAAAAACTATCATATTTGTAACACATAATACTTTTTTACTTAGCAAGCTAGATAAAGTAATTTATTTTGAAGATGGTATTTTAAAAGAAAAAGACTAAATATCTATATAACTATAAAATCATGATTAATAATAAAACAATACTAATCACTGGAGGCACGGGGTCTTTCGGATCAGTTTTTATTGAGCATTTACTTAAAAACTATAATCCTAAAAAAATTATTATTTTTAGCAGGGATGAACAGAAACATTTTTTAATGGAAAAAAAATTATTAAAATATCGAAAAAAATTAAGATTTTTTATTGGTGACGTAAGAGATTTAAATAGACTAGAATTTGCAACTAAAAATGTGGATATGCTAATACATGCGGCTGCAATGAAACATGTGTTGATAGCTGAGTATAATCCTTTTGAAGTAGTAAAAACAAATGTTATGGGAGCTCAAAATGTTATTGATGCGTGTTTAAAAAACAATGTAAAAAAAGTGATTGCACTTTCAACAGATAAAGCATCTTCTCCGGTCAATATTTATGGTGCAAGCAAATTGACATCAGATAAATTATTTATTGCTGCAAATAATTATTCAGGTAAAAATAAAAATATATTTTCAGTGGTAAGATATGGAAATGTTCTAGGAAGCAAAGGATCAATTTTACCCCTTTTTTTAAAGGGAGCTAAAAAAGGATTAATTACAATCACGGATAAAAAAATGACAAGGTTTAACATCACGCTAGAAGAAAGTGTTTTGTTAGTAATTAAAGCAATAAATTCAATGGTTGGTGGAGAAATTTTTGTACCAAAAATTCCTTCTTTTAAAGTTACGGATTTAGCTAAGGCAATATCAGAAAAATCTAAAATTCAAATTATTGGAATTAAGCCAGGAGAAAAACTTCATGAGGAATTAATATCAATTAATGAAGCACAAAATGCTATAGAATATAAAAAGCATTATATTATTACATCAAATTCAGAACTATTTAATTGGAATAAAAAAAATTATATAAAAAAATTTGGTGGAAAAAGTTGCAATTTAGATTTTTCTTATAATAGCCATAATAATAAAGATCAATTAAGTGTCACTAAATTAAAAAAAATTGTCCAAACAGAAATAAGTAAATTAAATTTAAAATGATAATTGAAGGAAAAAAAATTGGTTTAAATAAACCAACTTTTTTTATAGCAGATATTGCAGCAAATCATGATGGTGATTTAAGCAAAGCAATAGATTTAATTCATATGTCAGCAGAATGTGGTGCTAATGCAGCTAAATTCCAGCATTTTAAAGCTGAAACAATTGTTAGCGATATTGGATTTAAAAAACTTAAAGAAAAAAAATCTCATCAAGCTTCATGGAAAAAGAGTGTTTATGAAGTTTACAAGGATGCGTCAATAAATTTAGAGTGGACAGAAAAATTAAAAAAAGAATGTGACAAATGTGGGATTATCTTTTTTACAAGTCCTTATGATTTAGAATTAGTCGATTTTGTTGATGAGTATGTGCCAGCATATAAAATTGGTTCAGGCGATATAACTTATTTAGAAATTGTAAATAAAATTGCTAGTAAGAAAAAGCCAGTGATCTTAGCTACAGGAGCTTCAACATTAAAAGATGTGGATAGAGCAGTAAAAAATATCTTATCAAAAAACAAAGAATTATGTTTGATGCAATGTAATACAAATTATACTGCAGAAAAAAGTAATTTAAATTATATTAATTTGAATGTTTTAAATACCTACAAAAAAAAATACCCTAATATTTTGCTTGGATTAAGTGATCATACAGCTGGTCACTCCACAGTTTTGGGTGCAATAACTTTAGGTGCAAGGATGATAGAAAAACATTTTACAAATGATAATTTTAAAGAGGGTCCAGATCATAAATTTTCAATGAACCCAATTTCATGGAAAGAGATGGTTTTGAGAAGTAGAGAGTTAGAACAAAGCCTAGGAGTGTATGAAAAAAAAATCGAAAAAAACGAAAAACAAACAGTTATTGTTCAGAGAAGAGCTATAAGGGCAAAAATAAATATTACTAAAGGTCAGAAAATTACTAAATCTAACACAATAAGTTTAAGACCATGTCCCAAAAATGGCATCGAACCTTTCAAAGAAAAAAAAATACTAGGAAAAAAAATAAAGAGAAATATCTTAAAAGGTGACCTAATTAAATGGGAAGATTTAAAATCGTAACTATTGTACCGGCATACAATGAAGAAAAAACTATTCGCGAAGTTGTCACTAGTTTAAACAAATACACCAATGTAATTGTTGTAGATGATTGCAGCACTGATGAAACAAATAAAATCGCAAAAAATTGTGGAGCTATTGTAATCAGGAATATTAAAAATGAAGGTTATGAAAAATCAGTTGAAAAAGGTTTATTCGAGAGTATTAAAATGAATTTTGATTATGCATTAACTTTTGATGCCGATGGGCAGCATCATGCAAAAGACATTGAAAAATTTTTAAAACTTATAAAGGAAGGATATGATTTAATCTTAGGAAACAGATCATACGTATCTAGAATATCTGAAAAAATAGGTAAATCTATTTTTAAAAAAAAATGGGGAATAAACGATCCTTTTTGTGGATTCAAAGGATATAATTTATCAAAAGTCAAAAATATTAATTTTTTTGAGAGATATAAATCTGTAGGGACTGACTTAGCTTTAACATTTATTAATAAAGGATTTAGGTTTGTTAATGTAGACATTCAAACTTCAAAACGTTTAGATGTCTCAAAATTTGGAAATTTATTTTCTGGGAATTTTAAAATAATAAAATCAATTTTTTTGAGCAATATTTATCACCGAAAATGAATATTAATTTAAAAGAAAAAAAAAAATTTAAGCAACCTTTTTTAATTCAAAATATTAATATAGGGCTTCAAAAAAGATTCAGTTTAAAAATTACAAAAAAATTACACAATGATTTTAAAAAATTCTCAGGAGATACAAGCCCGATTCATAATGATATTAAATTTTGCAAAAAAAATAATTTTAAAGAAAAATTAGGATATGCTTTTTTGATAACATCTGCGTTGTCTAAAATTTACGGAACTTATTTTCCAGGGGGGAACGAACTTTGTTTACATCAAACATGTAATTTTAGAAAACCTTTTTTTATCAACGACAATCTTTTAATTAAACTAAAAGTAGTTCAATTAAATAAATCAACAAAAATAATTTCAATTTATACTGAAATAAAAGTTAAAAAAAAATTAATTTTTGATGGTCATTCAGTTCTTAAGTTAAGTTTAAAGAAATGATCAATAAAAAAAGAAAATTAATACAAAAAAAAATTATTAAAAAATTATCAAAATTTGTTAAAAAAGGTGATATTATTAATTGTGAATTTGACCTAACAAAATTTAATTCAATACTAGCTATTTCCAAAAATAAGTTTCATTTTATAAACTTTTTCCTTGAAATTTTCTATAATTTGATTGGTCCTAAAGGAACATTAATTGTTCCAGCGTTCACATATAGCTGGGGAAAAGATAAAAAAAAAAAAATTTTTGATATTAAAAAATCTCTACCTAAAGTTGGAATTCTTCCATCATATTTAATATCTTTACCAAATGTATCTAGAACCATGGACCCAATGTTTTCTTTCGCTATCTTAGGTAAAAATAGAAAATATTTTTCAGATATCTCTAATAATTCTTTTGGAAAAAATAGTGTTTATGAAAAAATTTTAAAAAAAAAGGGAAAATTGATTTCTTTTGGACTAAATCAATTTGACCCTACTTTTGTTCACTTTGTTGAACAGTATTATGACGAAAATTTCTCAAAATTAAAATATAGATACTTAAAAAAGTTTTCTGGAATATTGATTGATAAAAAAAAGAAAAAGAAAAAAAAATCTTTTTTTTGTTTTGTTAGAAAATCTAAAAATAACATGGTCTTTAATGGAAAAAAAATACAAGCTAACTTAACTAAAAAAAATAAACTGAATAGAATCAATATCTTAAATAATGATATTTATATTGTTGATTCATCTGATTTCTTTAGAGAAGGACTTGTCGGTCTAAAAAAGAATAAATATTTTTTTGTAAAAAATTGAAAAATGATCAATAATTTAGGTACAAAATTTATCAATATTGCTAGTCGTAAAAAAAATAATAAAGCGATTATCTTAAACAATGAATCAAGAACTTTTCATTCCTTAAATTTAGAGTCAGACAAAATATGTCTATGGCTTTTAAAAAAAAATTTTTCTACTTCAGATTTAGTATGTATTTCATCAGAAAAAAGTTTTTTTAATTTTTCTTTAATTATTGCTTTATTAAAATTAGGTATCACATATGTGGTTTTAGATTTAGATTCACCTATCAAAAGAATTAATCAAATTATTTATCAAGTAAAACCAAAAGCAATTTTTCTAGTTAAAAAAAATTCAATAAAGATTAAATATAAAAATATTTTTTTTAAAAAAGATGTTGATTTTTCAATAAAGAGTAAAAAAATTAACTTGAAAACTTACATATCTAACGTTCCCTCTTCAGTAAATGCTTATCTAATGTTCACATCTGGTTCTACTGGGGTACCAAAGGGGGTTGCAATAAGTCATTCTAAACTTTTATTTTTTTCGGAGTGGTGCAAAGACACTTTTAAAATAAACACCAGTGACAGAGTTACCAACTTAAACCCATTATTTTTTGACAATTCTGTTTTTGATATTTACGGAGGTCTCTTAAATGGAGCATCTTTAGTTCCTTTGTCTAAAGAAGATATCATTAATCCTCTTATAGCGACTGATAAACTTAAAAAAAATAAAATTACTATTTGGTTCAGTGTACCATCTTTGATCATCTATTTTCAGAAATTTTTAATGATGCGAAAAGAAAAATTACCTTACCTAAAAAAAATTATATTTGGAGGAGAAGGCTTCCCAAAAAAACATTTAAAGAAACTTTACAACAGCTTTTCGAAGAAAATAAGTTTATTTAATGTATACGGCCCAACAGAATGCACCTGTATTTGTTCATCATACAAAATATCAAAAATTGATTTTAGTAAAGGAGAAATGAAAAGATTAACTCCATTAGGAAAAAGTTTAGCTAAAAATTTTAAATATTTAATTTTAAATGAAAAAATGAAAAAAGTAAAAAATGGTGAAATTGGAGAATTATATATAGGGGGAGATAATGTGGGTAACGGTTATTACAATCAAAACGAGGAAACGAAATCTAAATTTTTACAAAACCCAGAACATAATTCTTATATAGAGACTTTTTATAAAACAGGAGACCTAGTGTATATAGATAAAAAAACTAAATTAATTTATTTTTCATCAAGAAAAGACAATCAAATTAAATTAAATGGATACAGAATAGAACTCGATGATGTAGAGAATAAATTAAATCTTATTAGCGGAGTCAAAGAGGGTGCAGTGACATTTGGAAAAAAAAATAATGAAAATGAGATTACAGCATGGGTAGTTTCTAAATTATCTGAAAAAATAATTTTTCAAAAATTATCAAAATTATTACCTCGTTATATGGTGCCTAAAAAAATTTTGCATATAAAATTTTTACCTAAAAACTCCAATGGGAAAATAGATAGAAAAGCTATAAAAAATAAATATTATGATTGAAAAAAAAATAATTAAAATTTTAAAATCAATTATTAAGAATAACGTTGATTTTAAAAAAAATAAAAAATTGGTAACTGATGGTTATTTAGACTCTTTTTCAGTGTTATTATTAATATCTAAAATTGAACAAACTTTTAAAATTAAAATTAAATTAGAAAAATTTGATATAAATCTTTTTAATTCAGTTTCGTCTATAAAAAAATTAATTACCAAAAAATGAAAATTAATAATAAACAATTAATTTTAAAGATATTTTACAAGCTTTGGCCTATCAACAGAAGTATTACTGGTAAAGGATTTACAAAGAGTTTAAAAATAATTCAAAAAGAATTAAAGGGTCTGAAGATAAAAAAGATAAAAACTAACTCAAAAGTTTTTGATTGGAAAATTCCAAAAGAATGGAACGTAAGTGAAGCCTGGATTAAAGATGAAAATGGAAAGAAAATTTTAAATTATAAAGATAATAACTTACATTTAATGGGCTATTCTAAGCCAATAAATAAATTTGTTAATTTTAAAACTTTGAGCTCTCACCTTTTTTCAACGAAGGATCAGCCGAATGCTATTCCTTATGTCACTTCATATTATAATAAAAATTGGGGTTTTTGTTTAAGTCATAAAACTAGAAAAAAATTAGATAAAAAAAAAAAATATAGAGTTTTAATTAAATCAAAATTTTCCAATGGCTTTTTAAGATACGGTGAAATTATTATCCCAGGTAAATCAAAAAAAGAAATTTTGATCTCAACATATTTATGTCATCCATCACTTGCAAATAATGAATTATCTGGACCTATATTAACTTTATTACTATCAAATTGGTTAAAAGCGATTAAGAATAGAAATTATACTTATAGAATAATATTTATACCTGAAACTATTGGATCTATAGCTTATATTCATAAAAATTTAGATATTTTAAAAAAAAGAATAATCGCAGGATTTGTAGTTACCTGTGTTGGAGATGACAGGAATTATTCCTATCTACCCTCAAAAAAAGAAAATACAGTAGCAGATAAGGTAATTAAAAAAGTTTTAAAACGTAATAAAATTAAGCATAAAAAATATTCATGGCTAGAAAGAGGAAGTGATGAAAGACAATTTTGTTCACCCGGTGTTGATCTTCCAGTTGCAAGCTTAATGAGAACAAAGTACGGTGAATATAAAGAGTACCATACATCTTTAGATAAATTCGGAAATGTAGTAACTGAAAAAGGAATACTTGGTTCTTTTAGAGTGTATAAAAAAATAATTTCCGAATTAGAAAAAAATATTTATCCTAATGCTTTGTATAAATGTGAGCCACAAATGAGTAAAAGAAGACTTTATCCAAAAGTAAGTATGAAAAATACACTAAATAAAAGAAATAAAATATTGAGTAATATTTTGACTTATTCCGATGGAAGTTTATCAGCCGAGGATATATCAAAAAAAATTAAAATAAATTATAAAAAAGTTCTAAGTGAAATAAAGTTTTTAGAAAAAAATAAATTAATAGAAATATAAATGTTCAGTAAAGATTGGGACAAAATATATAAAAAGAACAAGCAAGTTAATAATTGGCCATGGAGTGAATTAGTAAGTTATTATAATAGATATTTTAAAAAAAAAAACAAAAAAAATTTTAACGTGTTAGAGATTGGTTCAGGTACTGGACCTAACGCAACCTTTTTTTTCAAAAATAATATTAATTATAGAGCGATTGAAGGAAGTTATAATGCAATTAAATTACAACAAAAAAAATATCCAAAATTAAAGAAAAATTTTATATGCGGAGATTTCACAAAATCTCTAAAATTTAAAGATAAATTCAATTTGATTTTTGATAGAGGATCAATAACTCATAACGGATTAATCGCTGTTCAAGATACGATTAAATTAGTCGAAAAAAGCTTAAAAAAAGATGGATATTTTTTTGGTCTAGATTGGTTTTCAAAATCACATTCTGATTATAAAAAAGGAGTTGTCACTTCAGATAAACATACTAAAAAATTCAATAGCGGTTATTTAAGCGGGGTAGGAAACGTACATTTTTTTGATAAAAATGAGATAAAAAAAATATTTAAATCTTTTCAAATAAAAGAACTGGTAGAAAAAAAATATTTGTTACATAAAAAAAATAAAAAAACCATAATTTCATTTTGGATAATAATAGCAAAAAAAAAATGAATACTAATTTAACAATAGTTGGAGGCGGAATTACTGGTTGTGCTTTAGCTCTATTAGCTAAAAAAAAATCTTATAATAAAATAAAAATATTAGAAATTTCAAAAAGATTAGGAGGTGTCTTAAAAGATTTACAATTTGGAAATGAGATATTTTACAACGGGTGTCAATATTTAGATACTGGCTCAGATTGGTTTAAAAGTCTCCAAAATCGTAAATTATTCAGCAGACAATTTAAATTTTTTAATTGTAAATACGGAAGCCTTACTGATTTTGAAAATAAAGAGATTTATTCTAGAAATTACCCCGAACCAATATTTGAAAAAAAATTCAAAAACATTAGTCTAAAAAATAAAAATTTAATAACATTACAAGATAGGCTGGATTGCTACCCCAAAAGTGTTCAATCTAATTTAAAAAAGTGGGTTATTAAGTTTGGAATAAATACTAAGGAAATATCTGCAATTAGTGCTGAAAATGGATTGATGATATCAAGAATTTTCTTAAAGAAACATTTGACCGAATTAAAAAAATATAAACTTAAAAATAACTTAGCTGATACATTATACGGAATACCAAAAACAAATTTAAAATTAAAAAGTTTAAAAGTAGCAGTGCCAAATAAGGGGTACAATAATTTTTTTGAAAAATTTAAAAAGGAATTAATATCTCAAAAAATTGAATTAAAATTTTCATCATCAATTAAGCCATATTACGATAAAAAAAATTTCTCTATTAAAAACTTCAACGAGTTAATTGATACGGAAAAAATAATTTGGTCAACTAATCCAACAAAGTTAATCGAATCTAGTAAAATTGGTAATTTAGAGTCGAAATTTATATTTGTGAGAATGTTTTGTTTGAATTTAAATGTAAATTTAAAAGAAAATTTTTATATTAATGTTTTTTCACACAAATTGAATATCTTTAGAATGTATTGCTATAAACTTAATGGAAAATCTAAAATTACAATTGAATGTTTCAAAGAACAAAAAGATCTAAACAGTATTTATAAAAAAATTAATCAAATTTTTTTAAAATTTAAGATAAATCTCAAACTTAAAAAAGATCAAAAATTTTTTACTGTTTTACAAAAAAGATTTTTTTTAACATCAGTTAATGACAAAAAAACTCTAGATGATTTCTACGTCAAAACAATAAAAAGTAATATTATTAATGGTGCTTGGGAAATTTATCATCGTGAAAAAAAGATTAATAAAATTAATTCTTTTTTATGAAAAATTTAATAAATATAAATCAAAATTTATTTTTAAAAAATCTTTCAATAAAAAATATTAATCAAAATTATCTAAACTGGTTTCAGGATCAAGAAATAAAAAGGAATATTATTAATACAAATTTTTTTAAACTTAGTGACTTAAAAAAATACTTTTTAAAAGAAAAAAAGAAAAAAAATACAATTTTTTTTGGAATATTTTATAAAAAAAAACATATAGGAAATCTAAAGTATGAAAGTATTTACAAAAATTCTAGAAAAGCTTCATTTGGAATTTTAATTGGAAATAAGAATTATAGAGGAAAAGAAATCGGATATAAGGTTATAAATAAATCTATAAATTTCTTGATTGAAAAGTATAGAATTAAAAAATTTATAATTTCCTGCAAAAAAAATAATTATAAAGCCTTAAATCTTTATAAGAAATTGGGATTTAGAATCATTAAGAATTTAAATAATCAGGTATTTCTTGAATTAGATGTATTTTTATCAAAAGTTGTTATAGGAACTGCTAATTTTAAAAACATTTATGGTATTAGAAAAAAAATTGTTAAAAAAAATGATATTAAAAATATTTTAAACTATGCAAGAAAAATTAATATTAAATATATTGATACTGCCTCGAATTACGGTTTAAGCGAAAAAGTTTTAGGAAATACGATTAAAAATGATTTTGAAATTATATCTAAATTTTCTAAAATAGATTTTAAACTGCCAAGTGTTAAAGAACAAATTGAAAGCAACTTAAAAAAATCCCTATTTCACTTGAAGAAAAAAAGTCTCTATGGTTATTTGGTACATGAAGCTAATGACCTAATTTCTAGTAATGGAAAAAAGATAGTAGAGGCATTAATTCATTTAAAAAAAAGAGGAAAAATAAAAAAAATAGGTGTTTCAATTTACACTACTACCGAATTAAATAAAATATTGAAAATTTTTAAACCAGATATAATTCAAGTACCAATTAATATTTTAAATCAACAATTTATAAAAAAAAACTACCTAAGAAAAATTAAAAAACTTGGTATAGAAATACATGCTAGATCTTTGTTTTTTCAGGGTCTTTTATTGAGAGATAATTATAAGTTTTTACCTACAAAAAATAAATTAAGAAAAAAAATTGAACATTTAAACTATGTTTGTAAAAAAAAATCCTTACCAAAATTAATGTTATTAATTAAATTCGTAGCACAAATTTCAGAAATCAATAAGATAGTTTTGGGAATTGACAGCGCTAATCAATTAAAAAAAATCATTAACGCTAATAATAGTCCAGAACTAGCTATGAATTTTTCAAGATATTCTGTTAAAGAGAAGGAAATTTTAGATCCTAGATTATGGTAAAAAAATTAAAAACTGCAATAATTCTTCAAGCTAGAGAGTCATCAATTAGATTTCCTAATAAAGTATTTGCTAGCATCAAGGGTCAGCCTATTATTTTAAGACTTTTAAATAGACTTAAGAGTTCCAAACAAAAAAATCAGCTTATAGTCGCTATCCCAAATAAAAAATCAAATAATAAATTAAACAAATTATTAAAGAAAAATAAATTTGATGTTTTCAGAGGAGATGAAAAAAATGTATTAAAAAGATATTATTATGCTGCAAAAAAATACAAAATTGACATCATAGTTCGTATTACTGCTGATTGCCCACTATCAGATCCAAAGTTAATCGATAAATTTGTGCATATTTTAAAACAAAAAAAATTAGATTATTTAAGTAATACTCTTAATCCAACTTATCCTGATGGTTTAGATGTAGAGGTTTTCACATTTTCAGCTTTAGAATTAGCTTTTAAGAATGTTAAGACAAATTACGACAAGGAACATGTAACACCTTATATTAAAAGAATGAAAAATTTTAAAAAATTAAATTTTAAGAACAGTGAAAACTTATCAAATCTTAGATGTACGGTTGATGAAAAATCAGATCTAATAACAATTGAACATGTTTTTAATAAATTAAAAAATAACTTTAATTGGAAAGATATTTTCGAGTTAATTAAAAAAGATATAAATATATTTACGAATAAAAGCAGTAGTTCTCGAAATGAGGGGGCTTATTTATCTAGCGGTCAAAAAATGTGGATACGTGCGCAAAATGTAATACCAGGTGGTACTATGCTTTTTTCTAAAAACCCAGATCTTTTTTTACCAAAAAAATGGCCAGCTTATTTTTCAAAAGCTAAAGGGTGCCATATTTGGGATCTAGACAATAATAAATATTTAGACATGTCTTATATGGGAGTTGGAACAAATGTATTAGGATATGCTAACCACAAAATAGATAAAAAAGTTATTAATTCAATTAAGAACTCAAATATGAGCACACTAAATAGCATCCATGAAATAACTTTAGCTGAAAAGTTAATTGATATTCATAATTGGGCAGATAAGGTTAGATTTACTAGAAGCGGTGGAGAGGCTAATGCTGTAGCAATTAGGCTTGCCAGAGCTTTTACAAAAAAAGATAATATAGCAATATGTGGCTATCATGGTTGGCACGATTGGTATTTATCTTCTAACTTATCAAACAAAAAAAATTTAGATAAACATTTACTAAAGAATCTTAATATCTTAGGAGTACCTAAAAAGTTGAAAGGAACAGTTTTTCCATTCAAATATAATGATTTTTCTACACTAAAAAAATTAATTAAAACTAAGAATATAGGAACAATAAAGATGGAAGTTGTTAGGAATGTATTGCCAAAAAATAACTTTCTAAAAAAAGTTCGAGAGATAGCAACTAAAAATAATATAGTTTTAATTTTTGATGAGTGTACATCAGGGTTTAGAGGATCTTTTGGTGGTGCACACAAACTTTACAGAGTAAATCCTGATGTAGCAATTTTTGGTAAAGCTATTGGAAATGGTTACGCTATTAATGCAATAATTGGAAAAAAACAAATAATGGATATGGCTAACAATACATTTATTAGTAGTACTTTTTGGACAGAAAAAATTGGCTATATTGCAGCAATTTCAACTTTAGATGAAATGAAAAAAATAAAATCTTGGGAACAAGTAAACAAAGCAGGGTCTAAGGTAAAAAATTTTTGGAAGAGTGAGGCAAAAAAATATAAAATTAAGTTAATTATTCAAGGTCTTAATTCTTTACCTTCTTTTTATATAGTGTCAAAAAATTGGTTAAAATATAAAACATTAATTACTCAAGAACTTCTTGTAGATAAAATATTAGGTACTAATGCTTTTTATCCGTCAATTTTCCACGATAATAAGTTGTTAAAAAAATATTTTTTTTCGATGAAGAGAATTTTTAAATTAATTTCTTCCTGTGAAAGAAATAAAAAAAATATAAATGAATTGTTAAGTTCACCAGTGGCGTTAACAGGTTTTAAAAGGCTTAATTGATGATTAAGATTTTAGAAAAAAAAATCGTATTTAAACCATATAAAAAAGTCGACTTAGTTTTATTAGATGAAAATTGTTCTAATTTAAATTTTAGTTTTCTTAAATGTAAGATAATTAAGAATAATGAAATAAATATTTACCATTTAATAATATCTCTGTTAAAATTTATACTTAATTTTTATAAAAAAAAAAATTTATCTGACTACTATTTTATAGAGATAATTAATCATTTAAATCCAGAAATTGGTCTCGGCTGTGAAGTTGATTATAGAATTTTAAAGTTTATAAAGTATTTTCCTAAAAAGATAAGCATCATGTACCAATTTACATTTTATAACTTTAAATACAAAGAAATAACTAAAAAAAATCTTTTAAAATATGCAAAAAGTAAAAAAGTAAAATGTGACTATTTTTTCATATGGAATAAAAAATTTAAAAATTATTTTGATTATTTCGATACTAAATTTATTGTAAATGGTTCTACTCGTAATAATGAAATAATAACTAAACCTTCTAAAAAAAAATATGATATACTTTTTGTTTCAGAATTTCGTAAACCTGTAAAATCTTATTACGGAACAAATAATCATTATTTATCGATGAAACTTATTGATGCTTCATCATCGTATATTTACAAAATATTAGAAAAATTAAGACTTTCAAACAAAATAAAAATTTGTGTTGGGTTAACCTCTAATCGAGGAGATAAAGTTGGCAAGATAAAAAAAATTGATGAAAATAAATTTATTCAAAGAGATCTAAAAAAATTCTATACTGAAAATACCCATTCTTATAATATTGCTGAAAAATCTAAAATAATAATTTCTTTACACTCAACATTGGGGCCAGAATTGTTAGCTCGAGGCCATAAAGTTCTATTTTTAAATCCTGACCATTTCTTCTTTGATGTAGATTTCATAAAAATTTACAAGCGTCCATTTCTGAATATTTCTTATAAAGAAAGCGATATAACTAAAAATATAGAACAATTAATTAAACTAAGGGAATCAAGGTGGAAAAAAATTTTAGATATAAAGAACTTTCCAATTCCTTTTGATAAGAATAATTTATTAATTAAAAAAACTTTAAAAAATATTCTAAAAAAATAATCCATATTATTTTGAATAATAAAAAAAAAACAAAAATTCTTATACTTGGTGGAACTGGTTTTATCGGTTACCATTTAATAAAAAAATGCGTCCAAATTAAATGGGATGTGACTGCTATTTCTAAAAGCATACCCTCAGGAGAAAAATTTATAAAAGGAGTAAAATATAAAAAGTTAGATCTAAAAAAATTTAAAAATTTAAAGAAAATAAAAAAAAATTATGATTATATAGTAAATTCATCTGGTTATATTAACAACAATATTAAGACAAAATATAAAAAAGATCATTTTAAAATATTAAAAAATCTAGTCGATCATTTTAAATATTCTAAAATTAAGAGTTTTTTACAAATTGGCTCAAGCGCTGAGTATGGTGGAAAAAAATCACCACAATTTGAAACTGCAAAATGTAAACCTAAATCACCTTATGGAAGAGATAAGTTAAATTGTACAAATTATTTGATCAAAGCTTATAAATTATTTGGATTTCCTTCTGTAATATTTAGAGTTTATCAAGCATATGGGCCTATGCAAGATACAAACAGACTAATTCCTATAGTTGCGAAAGCTTGTTATTTTAATAAAAAATTCGATTGTTCTGAAGGAAGCCAGATCAGAGATTTTATTTACATAGATGATATAATTACAAGTATTATTAAAGCTTTAAAAACTAAAAAAACTAATGGACAAATTTTCAATATTGGAAGCGGTAAAAAAGTTTCTATTAAATTTATAATAAATTTCACAAAGAACTTTTATAAAAAAGGCATTCCAATTTATGGTAAAATAAGATTAAGAAAAGATGAAAGTAAAGCCATTTATCCTAATATAGATAAGTCATATTATTTTTTTAATTTAAAACCAAAAAAGTCTCTTAGAATAAATCTTTTAAAAACTTTGAAGTTTTATAAAAAAAAATATAATTGTATTAATTAATTCTTAAAATGAAAAAAAATAAAAAAATTGTTGCAATAATACCAATAAAATCAGTTTCAAAAAGAATAAGAGGAAAA